>Ga0075425_100000290_pt1 | contig 46495 bp, 35 predicted proteins | sample SoiMethybrSBSTD4_FD_75300 | JGI IMG/M metagenome (GOLD analysis project Ga0075425, IMG submission 75300) | Bulk soil microbial communities from a Populus tree surrounding site in Tennessee, USA - Soil MetaG P. TD hybrid SBSTD4 | ecosystem: Environmental > Terrestrial > Soil > Tree plantation... | reverse complement strand
AAGGCGATTGAGAGGTCGTCGATCGATTCGAGGTTGGCCTGCCGGCTGGCCGAGGGGTCGTCGAAAGCGGCAACACTTTGAATTGGACCGTAGCAAGACGATGCGTACAATCAACGGCTCGGCGAGCAATCAGGGGATCGTGTGGTTGACCTCCCGTCGCCAGATTGCGTCCTGCAATCGTTCTTGTGAATCGCACGAACATGAGTTGAAAAAAACTTGAAACTCTCGCCAGCGAAAGTGCCGTCTCGACCCCAGACGGCACTAAGCCGACTCGCGAATTGCCGAACAAATCCGAAGAAACCCAAAATCACCGACGACGTTTTCGCTGCCTCTGGACCACGGTATCGGGGTTCGAATCCCTGCCTCCCAGCCAAGCACTCACTCCTGATCGTCGACCAAGTTAGCGTCAGGTTTCTGCCCGCCTGGGTCGTCTCGCCTCTCTGGAAACAACTTGAAATTGCTTCCGGCATCATCGAGCGGTTTCCGCCACGATGGTCCTCGTTCGGATCGAACGTCGCGTTCCTCTATCTTCAGCGCCGCGGCCTGCGGCGGCGACAAATGCACGCGGAGGGTGTCTAAGCGAGAGCAGAAAGCCGGAGAAGCGATGAGCAAAAAGTCCAAGTGGATCGCGATGATCTTGATTGGAGTCGTGCTGGCACTCATGGCTGTCGCCCGACACTTCGGATGGATCGCTGGGCCAGCGCCGCTGCTCGCGCCAGGGATTCGGTGATTCGTTGGGTTTGCGGGCAGCGCTTCGCTCCTCACAGCTGTGTGCGGATCGCGGCGGCCACAACTCTGGCGCCGTGTTCGCTCATCGTGATCGTGAAGTGGTTCACATCGTCGACGCGCATGTCGCGCAGCGCCGGAACCTCGGTGCATATCTGCGCGGCGACGGCGTCCGGATACAGCCCTGGCACCTGGTTGAGCAGGCCGCGCGGCGCGCGCAGCCACGGCGTCGGACGCATCAGACGACGAAAGAACTGACCGCCGGCCCCGAGCGTGTCGGCGCCGTCGGCGCGAATTGCCTCGATGTTGCAGCTTGACCGCAGCTGCGGCGGCACGCCGGCAAGATCGGCGAGGACATAACTCTCGATCGCGTCGTTCCAGTTCTGCAGAGACGGGTGCGCCTTCCAGAACGCGAGCCAGGCGTCGACGTCCGCGAAGGTCATCGACAACCGCTTCATGGTGGGACCAAGGAGCGCCGTGAGGACGGCGTCGATGTCGGCGCCATCGGGCACCGTCGCAAACGACACGCCGCCGTCGACGAGCACGAGTCCGGCGACCCGGTCGGCGTGGTTCACCGCGAACGCAGCCGCGGCGTACGCGCCCATGCTGTGGCCGACAATCGTCGCCCGACGAACGCCGATGTCATTCAGCACGGCGAGGAGATCGAGCGCGTGGTTCGCCATGCCGAACGGACCCGGCAACGACGCACTGCCCGCGCGGCCGCGTAGATCCGGAGCCAGCAGCGTGGCGTCCTCGCCCAACTGGTCGGCGACCATCGACCAGCTGAGATGATTGGCCGTGATGCCGTGCACGAGCACAACCACCGGCGCGCCCGCGTTGCCCGGCCGAAATCCGACGCGCAGGTCGCCGCCATCGACCGGCACCGTCCTGATCGCAAACGTCATAGCGCGTCCACTATCTCACGGCCGTGATCCTCCATGCCCATTGGACGGTGTGCGCTGCTCACATCGCTGCCGCGAAACAACGTGCGCACACCGGAAGGATCGGCGATCATGCCGTGGAAAGGACAGAGCCGATGAGCGGAATTTCGCGGCGGCAGATCGTGCGCGGTGCGCTGCTCGGCGCGACAGCGATGGGCGTGCGCGCGCTGGCGCAGGGACAGCAGTCGGTGCCCGACGTCACGCGCGCCGGCGCTCCGGGCTCCACCATCATTCCGCCGGCCGGCCTGGCGGTGGTCAAGCCCCGGCTCACCGGGATTCACCGTGTCATCGTCGACACCGACCCCGGCAACGACGATGCGCTCGCGATCCTGATGGCGCTGTCCATGCCTGCACTGCGGCTGGAAGCGATCACGGTGTGCCCCGGCAACATGGGCCTCGATGGGGTCGACCAACAAGTGCGCAACGCGCTCTTCGTGGTCGACCTGGCCGGCGCGAGTGGAAAGGTCCCGGTGTACCGGGGCATGACGCGGCCGATTCTTGGCCGACCCTATCCCGTCGCGTCCTTCATCCACGGCAAATACGGGTTGGGCGACGTCGAGGTCACGGCGGTCAGGCAGAAGGTCGAGCCAGAGCACGGCGTCGATGCCATGCGTCGCATCGTTAACGGATCTCCAGGAGAAGTGACGATCCTCGCGCTCGGCGGGCTGACCAACGTGGCGATGGCGATCCTGCGCGACGAGGCCTTCGTGCGCAACGTCCGCGGATTGATCTTCGTCGGTGGGAAGTACCAGGGACCAGGTTTCGAGCCGGGCTACAACGTGCTGGTAGACCCTGAGGCTGCGGATGTCGTGGTGCGCTCCGGCGTATCGTTGCTCATGATGGGCGATGCCTTCCGGCGTGACTCCGTGCTCGTGGCCGAAGACTACGACCACGCGACGGGCCTTCACACTCGCCGCAGCGAGTTCTTCATCCAGTCGAATGCGCTGCGCCGTACCTACGAGATGAAGTACCGCGGTGCGACGGGCTCAGTCAACGGCGATCCGATGGCCGTTGCGCTCGCGGCCGACGGCACGCTCGGGGAGCGGTATATGTCAGTCTCGATGAAAGTAGAGCTCGAAGGCGCGTACACCCGCGGACTGCTCGTCTACGGCGAGGATATCTACTCGGGACACCCCGTTCCGCCCGGTAATGTCGACATCTGCGTCGCAGCGGATCACGAGCGCTTCCGCCAGATGGTCTTTCGCACGCTGCAGATGGGATCCTAACGCCATCGCAGCAACCGTTCAGCGCCGCTTCGAACTGCGGCTCGAGGACCAGCGGCCGTAAGGACTTGGATCTGTTCCGTCAGATGTCGGCGCCGTTCATCCCCACGAATCCGCGCTCCGTCGCAATCGGGTTGTCCGATAGTGCGCCTGCCGCCAATCTGGCGTCCATGAAGCACAACGTTACCTTAACCGTTACGTCTTTACTCTCGATCCTCTTGCTGACGCTTCACGTTTCGGACGACATCGTCCGTGGGATATCGAAGGCAGAGCCCGCAAACACCGCGTTGCTTGTCCTCGTCGTCCTCTTGTACGGAACGCTGGTGCTCCGCGAACGACGCTCGGGGCACGTCATCATGCTGTTTGTCGGGCTGTTGGCCGCAGGCATGCCCGTCATCCATATGAGGGGCGCGCATTACGGCGAGATCGCGAGGTCCGCCGGCGGTTTCTTCTTCGTCTGGACACTCTGGGCGCTCGGCGGGCTCGGGGGCTTCACCTTCGTTCTGTCGGCGCGTGGCCTGTGGAGTCTGCAGCGGGGCCGAGTGAGGTAGTCCAATTCGCGTGGCCAGCGACACCAGGGGCTCCGAAGATACCAGCCGAATGTTTCGAATCCTCGGGCACCCGCTCAGTCAATAATCTCGGATCGAATCCCGAACACCGGGTTCCGACACGTCAACGCCGCCAGTCGGGACGACTGCGTGATTTCGCCCATGAAGGAGGGTCGTTGCGCGCCCTTGTTCTTGTTGCGATCGCCACAATTACCGTCGTGCCTTCTTACGGAAATCAAGGAGCCCCGCCACCGGCGCGTCGGCAGCCGGAGAGGCGAACCTGCGAGTCACCCTTCTTGGCACTGGCACGCCAGGACCGAGTATCACGCGTTTCGGGCCAAGCCTCCTCGTCGAAGCAGGAACCGACACGCTGCTGTTTGATGCCGGGCGTGGCGCTACCATCCGGCTCACGCAGGCGGGTGTCCCGCTCCGGCGCATCGCCGCAACATTTCTCACGCATCTTCACTCCGATCACGATGTCGATCACGGCGAGCACATCAAGCCCGCGCTCGGCTACCGCATAGATTACCGCGGGCATGCCGTGCTGCTGTCCACCGAAACGCGTTATAGCCAGAACTTGATCAAGGATGCGAGCGGAGTGGACGTGCTCGTCCACGAAGTGATGCTCGCGACGACCGAGCAACTGGCCGCACACAGCGTTGCCGCCGGGATGGCGCACCATACGAGTCCTGAACAGGCCGGGGAGTGTTCGCCGCGGTGAAGCCGCGCCTTACCATCGCGTTGGTGTTCGTGACGCACGGTCTGACCGGTGTGGCGGCCGCAATCCGCACCGTTCAAGTCCAGGACGCATGTGATCCAGAGACGTTCAACGCGGCATTCGGTGCGGGAACGTGTATTCGAAACGGTGGCGTCAACCTCGATGTGTTCATCAACCAGCTCATGAAACATGGGAGTGTCGGCGCGCGGCATTTCGCCCCCGACCCGGTCCGACTCAAGGAGGGTAGCCAATTGCGGGCCACGAATCATGGCGGTGAGGCGCACACCTTCACCGAAGTCGACGAATTCGGTGGCGGGTTCGTGCCGGAACTGAACGATATCCTCGGCCTGACGCCAACGCCGGAATGTGCTGCACTGGCTCAGACGGTCCCCCCCGCCGGACTGATTTTCCCCGGCGAGAGCACCGATCCCGAGGAGGAAGAGGTCGGCGTGCATCATTATCAGTGCTGCATTCATCCGTGGATGCGCACGGATGTCGTCGTCCGGTAATCGCAGCCGCGGGCGGTCGCCCCATTGATGGCGATCGCTCGCTTAACCCAGGCCCGGTCTGGAGATGCGTCACGTCTCGCGGACGTGCGCGAGCGAACGATCAGCTACATCGAGACGAGATGACCCTCGATGTCGACCACACCATTCGATGTCCCGCACACCGGACTTTGAACCGCAGCCTACGAAGAGGGATCGGATCGGATGATCTGGCTCAATGTCCATCCGGTGTTGGATCCGCTGCGATCCGACCCGCGGTTCGAAGATCTTATGGGGCGGATGGGTGCGCCGGCCAGAGCCACGAGCGCGAAGTAGACACGCTACATTCGATATCGCACGTGGATAACTCCAGTGCTGAAACGGTGCGTCTCGACGAGCTCGAGATTCCGTCGTAAGGCGGCTCGGAATGCCGGCTTCCCGGCGCCGAGGATCACCGGGTTGAGAAACAGGTGACATTCGTCGACGAGATCGGCTTTGATTGCAAGCCCCGTCAGCTCGGAGCCGCCAATGCCGATGTCGCGCTCCGATTCCTGCTTAAGCTTGCGAATAGCCTCGAGGTCGAAGTTCCGTTCCACACGCGTGTTGCGTGTCGTACTGGTTGTCAGTGTTCGTGAAAAGACGATCTTCGCGGCCTTCTGCCAGATCCGTGCGAACTCGCGGTGTTCGGGTGGATAGCTTTCCACGGGCGCATCCCAGTAGGCCATCGTCTCGTAGAGTCGCCGTCCATAGAGATAGGTTCCGATCGGCCGCAACAACTCAGTGATGAAGGCAAAAACTTGATCGGGATTGACCCAATCGAAGGCACCGGTTTCGTCTTCCACGTACCCATCGAGGGACGTGTTGGTGATGTAGATCAACTTCGACATACGCGCTCCGACATGTTCCAGAAGACGACGCCATCGTAACCCGCGACCGCACCATCCGCCTCTCCGGGCGATGACTTCTTCCCGGTGTTAAAGTTCATGGCGAAGGTCAGTGGAATCGGCGGTGTGTTTTTCAAGTCCACCGACAATCACAAGAAACTAGCGGAGTGGCACAGGCAAAACCTGGGAATTCAGCTCGAGCCCTGGGGTGGCGCAATTCTCAGATGGGCCGACGACAAGTTGAAAGACCAGGGCGCTACCGTATGGCATGTCGCCGAGAAAGGCACCCAGTGGTTCAGTCCCAGCGCCTCCAGCTTCATGATCAACTACCGCATCGACAACATGTCCGAGAAGTTGGCGCAGCTGAAACAAAACGGCGTCGAGACCGTGAAGGGCCCGGAATCCGACGAGAACGGAAAATTCGCGTGGATTCTCGACCCCGACGGAAACAAAGTCGAACTCTGGGAGCCGAAGCCCCCGGACGAGCAAACAAGACGAAGTAACGTGCGCCTCAATCGCCGCTCGTCATCAGCGAGATGGTCGTCGCGCTGCCGATCGTCGGTTGCCGTTTCGAGTCTCCGCCCCCGCGCGTGTTAACGAACAACGAGCCCGCGACCACCGTTCGTCCGCGCAAACCCGCGCTTCGTCGCAACGCGATTGCCTGCACGCAGCCGTCCCACCATACTGGCTCGTCTGTCGAGAGACGGATCGGCATTCGCAGAAGGGCAATCGCACAGACCGCCGCGATCGCCGGACGCGCACGGCGTCACCCGCTGCAGGTATTCTCAGTGTCATGTCCGAGGCGGCGGCCGCCGCGAGGCCAGTCGGCATCATTGCGAAAACGGCGCGGCGCGTTGCCGTCGCGCTGACGATTGCGGTTGCTGTCTGGCTCGTCCTGCTGACCCATCGGCGGATTTCGCCGTCGTCGATGTTCGTCCGCCTGGTCGTCTTCGCGCTGTCGGCGACGCTGGCCTTTGCGCTCTTCGAAGCATGGCCACGACGCCTGCCGCGCTGGTGTCAGCGATGGGTCCTGCAGGTCGTCGCCGTCGGGGCATCGATCGCGGTCGCGGCCGTTGTGATGTACGTTCCGTTCAGCCCTCCCGACGCGCCTCCGTTCGTCGAGGACAACGACTGGATGCTCGTGACGGTCGCCGCCATCCTGGTTGCGCCGTGGACGGCGCTCGCGGCGATCGTCCGTCAGAAGGAAGCCTTCGCCCACCATCAGGAGCTCGCGTTCGCGCTCGAGCGCAGCGAGCTGGAACGGCAGGCCGTCGACGCGCGCCTGCATCTGCTGCAGGCGCAGGTCGCGCCGCATTTCCTGTTCAATACCCTCGCGAACGTGCAGGCGCTCGTCGATGCCGGGTCGCCGCGTGCTTCGTCGGTGCTTCGGAACGTGATCCAATACCTTCGGGCCGCGGTGCCGCTGTTGCACGAGCCGGCGGCGACCATCGAGCGCGAGCTGCAGCTGGTTCGCCCGTATCTCGAGCTGATGCAGATGCGCATGCCCGACCGCTTGCAGTACGCGATGAATGTCGATTCGTCGGTCCTGCAGGTTCGCTGTCCGCCGACGACGCTGTTGACCCTGGTCGAGAACGCGGTCCGTCACGGGATCGACCCCAGCGAGGAAGGCGGCCGGATCGACATCGACATCGGGCGGATTGGCGAGCGCTGCCTGGTGCGCGTCACCGACACGGGTGTCGGTCTCCATGAATCGGCCACCGGTCTCGGGACCGGGCTGACGGCCCTGCGCGAGCGACTGCAGCTGATCTTCGGCGATGCAGCGCAGCTCCGCCTCGCACCGAACGGCAGCCGCGGCGCTGCCGTCGAAGTCGACATGCCCGCGCACACATGAACATCCACGCGACGGCGTTGATCGCCGACGATGAACCGTTGCTGCGCGAGGCGCTGCAGCGGCAACTCGCGACCGTCTGGCCCGAGCTCGAGATCGTAGCCGAGGCGCGGAATGGACGCGAGGCGGTGCAGCTGTTCGACGAGCGGCATCCCGACATCTGTTTCCTCGACGTCCACATGCCAGGCCTCTCCGGTGTGGATGCCGCAAACCACATCGGCCGCCGCGCACACCTCGTGTTCGTCACGGCGTACGACCACTACGCCGTGGAGGCCTTCGCGCGAGGCGCACTCGACTACCTGCTGAAGCCGGTCGAACAGCCGCGGCTCGCGGAAACGGTGAGCCGCCTCAAGGAACGCCTGCAGTCATCGCGGCCTGCGATCAACACCGAGCAGCTGTTGCAGCAACTCAGCGCGCAGCTCGCCAGGCTGCACGGCGGCCGGAAAGGCGAGCCGCTGCGCTGGATTCGTGCACAGGCGGGCCAGACCGTGCGCCTGATCGCGATCGAGGACGTTGATTACCTTCGGTCGGACGCGAAGTACACCCTCGTCGCCTGGCGTGACGCAGGGAAACCGGCCGAGGCGGTGGTCCGGACGCCGCTCAAGGACCTCGTCGAGCAGCTCGATTCGGAGCAGTTCGCGCAGGTCCACCGCTCGGTCGTCGTGAATCTGCGCGCCATCAGCCATATCAAGCGACACGACAACGAAACCGCGGAGATTCACCTGAAAGGACGCGGTGACGTGCTGCCCGTGAGCCGCAATTACACACATCTGTTCCGTCAGATGTAGCGCCTTCGCCGAGGCATCGGCGCCCGGAGGCCGCCGTTGGTCCACACAAACCCGCAATTCGTCGCAATGCAGTTGCCGGCGCGCGCCGATGCCGCGAGATTGGTTCAGAGGCAAGCACATGCTCTTACCGATCCACGTGGCTGCAGGCGGGCTCGCGATTGTTCTTGGTGCGGTTGCGCTGTCGGTGAAGAAGGGCGGGACTCTCCACCGCCGCAGCGGGTTGCTGTTCGTCTACGCGATGCTCGTCATGTCCGGCAGCGCGTCGATCATGGCGCTCCGTAACGGGATCACCGACGGCAACGTGATGGCCGGCTTCATCACCGCGTACTTCGTCGGGACGGCATTGACAACGGTTCGCCCCGCGTCGCCATCGATTCGCCGCATCAATGCCGTGGCGCTGACCTTTGCGCTCGTCCTTGCGCTCGTGGCGATCGTCGGCGGCGTCCGGGCCGTCAACAGCTCTCGCCTTTCCCCCGGCGGCGTCCCGTTTCGCACCATCGGCGTGATGTCCTTCGTCCTCGCGACCGTCCTGCTCCTCTCGGCGATCGGCGACGTGCGACTCATGCGAGTCGGCAGGCTTCGCGGCGCAACCCGCCTGGCGCGCCACCTGTGGCGAATGTGTTTCGCATTGTTCATCGCCGCCGGGTCGTTCTTCTCGATTCGTGCGCGCGTGGCGAGAGTCCTTCCCGAGCCCTTCACGACCGGCCGGATGCGCGCGCTCCCGATCGTGCTGCTGTTTGCTGCGATGTTCTACTGGTTGTGGAGAGTCCGCGGCCAACGTCCGTTGCCGGTGTTCGTCCGCCATGAAGCGGTGCCGCTCGTCTCGCCGGAAGTCGGTACCCACGACGGTTCGGGCAAACAGCGCCGGCGCTGAGCCTGTCGTGCTACGAGACGTGCGCATGACCGACGGCCTTGGTCATGGCGTGTCGATGCAGGCGCAGAAGCTTGTCGCCGACTTCTCGTGGACGTGCCAGTAGATATCAGCCGCGGCGCGCGGCCTCGATAGCGGCCACGTCGATCTTCTTCATCTTCATCATCGCCGCGAACGCGCGTTGTGCCTCGCCGCCACCAGCCGCGAGCGCGTCGGTCAGGACGCGCGGAGTGATCTGCCAGGACAGACCCCACCGGTCCTTGCACCAACCGCACTCGCTTTCCTTGCCGCCGTTGCCGACGATCGCGTTCCAGTAGCGGTCCGTTTCTTCCTGACTGTCCGTCGCCACCTGGAAGGAGAAAGCCTCGGTGTGCGGGAACGCCGGGCCGCCGTTTAGACCGAGACAGGGAATTCCTACAACGACGAAGTCCACGGTCAGTACATCGCCCTGCTTGCCGCCTGGGAAGTCGCTGGGCGCGGTGTGAACCGCGGTCACCCTGCTATCCGGGAAGGTGGCTGCGTAGAAGCGCGCCGCGTCATGGGCGTCCTTGTTGAACCAGAGGCAAATCGTATTCTTTGGTTTCATGTTCGTGTAATCCTCGTGCGTCGCCAGCTAGCGGACCCACATCGACGTTCTACAATAGCGAAATTCAGGGCATCTGGATGCGTACCGTTCAATCTTGCATCGCGTTCTTCGTCGTCGCCAGCGTTCTTCGTGCCTTCGCGTCCGGGAACCTGCCGCCGCAGGCCTCGCCGCCAGGGTTCGAGTCGAACGGCCTGCGGCTTCTGCATCGGATGCAGGATGCCCTCGGCGGAGCGAGCCGGATCGCCGCGGTCCGCGATTTCGAAGAAACGATACGCGCTCAGGCGTGGGACTCCGCCGGTACTCCTCTCGGCGAAGTGCGCAAGCGCACTCGCTGGGTGAGAACGCCAAACGTGCTCCGCATCGACCAGAGAGGACCGCGCGGGACGTACGTGCTCTATTTCGACGGCGGCTCCGGTGCCGGCTGGGAGCTCCTGCCGGATTTGGCCGATTCCGATCCTTTCAAGACCACGGGAACGGCAATACCGCTGGCCGGTGGTGAGTTGAAATTCGCGACAGGCTATCTTTCGGGATTTGAACTCAACCTCTGGCTGGCGGACCGGCTCCCCGGTTACAAGGTGACATCGTCCACTCCTCAGGTGCTGCGCATCGAACACGGCGATACCGCGACGGACTTCACGCTCGACCCGGTTACGAGTCTGCCGGTGAAGTCATCGGGCGTCTCGCTGGCCGACCCCGATCATCCGGTGCCCGGTGAGATGCGTTACGGAGGATGGCGCGAGACGTCGGGCATTCGCTTGCCGACGCACAGGGTGAATTATCTGAGCGGCCTGAAGCGCGGCGAAGTGACCACGGCGGCCATTCACATCAACGTCGGTCTACAGCCGAAGGACCTCGCCGCGAAACCCGCCGACTCTGCGCCTGATTTAGGGCGTCAATAGCCGACCACGGGCTCGCCTCAGCCGTCGACGCGCGATCGAGGACGCCTGACGCACCGGGCCTAAACGTAAGCGGCCGTTTTCGCGCCGAAATCGTCGGTCCGCCGATCGCGCCCAGCGGGTTGCAGCCATCGGCCGAGCCGCGATGAGCCGCCGGTTGCACTGAGATACGTCTGAAGAGATCGAAATGGTATCCAAGTGAATCGCGCCCTCGGTATTCTGTGGAGAGTTGACTACCTCCGGCTTCGCATTCGCCCGACTCGTGGTTGTGGTCGCCTCGCTCTCGGCGCGCCAGGCCGCTCCCGTTCCTGCGGCCACTTGTCACGAGTGGCACGAATGTCAGCGGTTGGCGCTCGAGGCGTACGCGCGCGCCGATTACGAGGTCTTTCACGATCTCGCATGGCGCACGGTGCAAACCGGACCCGCGCGGAACGCCGAGCTGATGTACCTGCTGGCACGGGCGCAGAGCCTCAGCGGACGTCCCCATGACGCGCTGGTGATGCTCGGCCGCCTCGCCGAGCAGGGCTTCATCAGCGATGCCGCAACCAACGACGACTTCCGCGCCGTTCGCCAACTGCGTCAGTGGCCCGAACTCGAGGCGATGATCACGACGGGGGCGCGGCCGGCCGCACCTTCGGCTCCGGCCCCGGCGGTGGCCTCGCCGACGGTTTCCGCGCCGGCCGTTGCGGTACCGCGCCGCATCGAGGACGCCTTGCGGGCGACTGGGGTGGTTTTCGGTCCGGCAGGTCTCGCATACGACCGCGTCTCGTCGCGCTTTGTCGTCGCCGATGCCGGCCTTCGCAAGCTGGTGATCATCGACGAACGCTCAGGGCACTTCGTCGATCTCGTGACGTCCGCTTCGGCCGGCTTCTACGACATCACAGGACTCGAGATCGATCCCACCCGAGGCGATCTCTGGGTCGTCAGCGCCGAACCACCCGCACCGGGCGCGGACCGGTCGCCGGCGTCGGCGTTGCACAAGCTGCAGCTCGTCTCGGGCCGGCCGTTGGAACAGATTACGGTGCCGGTCGATTTGCAGCCTTGTCGCTTGCACGACGTCGCCGTGACCCGCGATGGCGGTGTCCTGGTGCTGGACGCGATTGGGAACCGCGTGTTCCGCTTGCGCTCGGCGACACACACTTTGACGCCCGTCGCGACCCTGCAGGTCCAGGGCTCGACCAGTCTCGCCGCGGCCGGAGATCGCATCGTCTATGTGGCGCACGCGTCTGGAGTGGCGCGCCTCGACACCGTCACCGGTGGCGTGGAGCCCCTGGCAAGCGCGCCGGACGTGCAGCTCGGCGGATTCGAGCGGATTCGCTGGGTGCGCGGTTCGCTGGTCGGCATTCAGCGCGCGTCCGACGGCGGCCTGCGCGCGGTTCGTATCAAGATCGAAAACGGGCGAGCCGCTGCAATGGAGATCCTCGACAGCGGCATCACGGCGACGGACCATCCGGTTGCCACGGTTTCCGGCGACGAATTCTACCTGCTCATTCATCAGGCCGACGGCAACGCCAACGACGTCGTCATTCGTCGGAGCCTGGTGCGCTGAACGATGCCGAGACAGGCGCCGGATCGAACCGTGAGCGATGTGCCGAACTACATCACGCCGGCCGGATTCCGTCGGCTGAGCGAGGAGCTGGCCCATCTCTGGCGAGTCGAGCGGCCGCCGGTCGTCGCGACGGTCGCGTGGGCCGCGGGCAATGGCGATCGGTCCGAGAACGGCGACTACATCTACGGCAAGCAGAAGCTGCGGCAGATCGATCGGCGCATCAGGCACCTGTCCAAGCGGCTCGACAGCGCTGTCGTCGTCGACAACGCCGGCAAGGCACCCGAACGCGTGTTTTTCGGGGCGACCGTCACGTTCGCGCACGAGGGTGGTGACGAGCGTACCGTCACCATTGTCGGCGTCGACGAACTCGATGCCGGCGACACGCGCATCTCGTGGCGGTCGCCGATGGCCACTGCGATACTGAAGGCGAGGGTCGGCGACGTCGTGACGCTGCGGACGCCCCGTGGGCCCGAACAGATCGAGATTGTCGCGATCCGTTACGACGCGTCCGACTAGCTGCTAACGCCGGGTTCTACGGGCAAGCTCCCCGGGCACCAAGGCCGTGCGCCTCCGGTATATCGGGCGACGAACCGGTGGTTTCCCGTATCTCCACGACCTATTGTCGGCACGCGCGGTGCAAATACCCGCCGCTACGGATGCTGACTCGCCGTGGCGCGGTGCAATGCCGTTGCGCCCTGGTCCTTGCCTTCGTTCTGAGAGTTGAGGACGGCGTTGGGTGGCGTCGGCGAACCATGCCTCACGCCAGCAGCCGCACGCGTCCGGTCTCGAGGTCGTAGACGGCGCCAACCAGCTTCATCTGGCCTTCCGCCACGCGAGCTTTGCCCTCAGGCGTGTCAAAGATCTGATGCATCGACCAGCGGACATTCGCCTCGACTGCCGCCTTCAGGCGCACCTCCGGCGCCGGGTTCGGCGGGAGATCGCGAAGCGCCGGGATGATGTTGTCGAGCAGCACCGCGATCCGCGTCGGCTCGGAGGCGCCGCCGTTCAGTGCGGCCAGGGCCGCGCCGACGGCGCCGCACCCGTCGTGTCCGAGGACCACGAACAGCGGCGTGCGCAGGTGCACCCCGGCGTACTGCAGCGAGCCCATCACCTCCGGCGAGATCACGTTGCCGGCGACGCGGACGATGAACAGCTCGCCGAAGCCGGCATCGAAGAGCAGTTCCGGCGGGACGCGCGAATCGCTGCAGCCGAGAATGGTCGCGTACGGCCGCTGCGCCCTGGCGAGATGCGCGAGGATTTCCTTCTGCACGGTTGGAAACCGCGCGTCGCCGCGGACGAACCGATCGTTGCCCGCCATCAATCGTGCGAGTGCTTCGTCTGCCGTCGCCGGCCGGTTCGTCATCGATTAGGCCTCTCGTGAGATGAGCAGCGTTGCATAAACGTTACCGCGGCCGCCGCTCCGCCAAGGCGCCGATGCCGGCGCGCGGACGACAGAGCGTGGCGAGTTGAAAGAGCCGCAGTGCCGGCTCACGTGTGACAGCATCGGATCTCCGACATACCGGGGGGCGGCACGGTGCAGGCGCTGGCTGGTGAACCCGGATGGGGGCGATGCGGTGGCAGCCCTTCAGGGCTTCCCCTGCGCGCGTCAGGCACCTTGCCGCCGAAGACGCGCCGATCTAAATGCCGTGTCTAGATGAACCGGACGTGGCGGACCGCGCGCGCCACGACGAAGACGCGGAGATTGTTGCTTTTCGGATCGGCGGGGATCACGAAGAAGCCGTCGCCGTCGGGCCGGTAGTTCAACGTCGCGCCGACCAGCTGCTCATCGTCCAGGAACGTGATCGCGACGCGCCGGCCGGCGGTGTGGTGGTCGAACGTTTTGCGCTCGACGTAGCGCGACTCTCCGGTGAAGTCGCGTACGAAGAAGATGGCCTTCAAATGGCCGACCGGCACCGTGATGCGCGCCGCTTTCGGCGCGTCCGGCGCCGGCGCCAGGTGAAAGTAGCGTTTCGTCGCGAGAAAATCGCAGGTGTAGCCTTTCAGTAACCGGCCGTCCGCGTAGCGCACGACGATTTTGCACAACGTCGACGCCGTCGCGTTTTCAACCGGCATCACCGCAGTGACCGGCCGATCTTCATCCTTGGGCGTGTCGACGTCGGTCGTTGGATCGAGCGTGCCCGGCGAGACATCGAGGTCGCGCACGACCGTGGCGAGATGGCCCGCAGCTTTTAGCAGCTGGAACTGCATGTCGGTCGGCTGCGGATCGCGAATGAAATCGACGAGCAGCCGCGCCGGCGGTTGATCGCCCGCTGCCGGCAGATCGAAGTAAATCGCCTGGCTCGGCCGCCGTGCTGCGAACACGAAACCACTCTCGACACGCATGTCGACGCCAATCGTGTAGCGGAGGCGGCGGGCAATGCGATCGAGGAGCGCCGTCGACGACACGCCGTCGTCGAGGCCGCGCGTCACTTCCCGGAACAGGCCGGCGAGCTCGGTCGAGAACGCCAGGCCGCCGCGCTTTGCCGATGGCAGCTCCAGCGCCATCGATGCGGCGGCGAGCGCCGAGCGGCCCACCTCGGTCATCACCGCGCGGTACCTGACTGGCGATGCGCCGTCGCAATCGCGTGGACGCGAGGTCAGCCGCTTGATCGCGAGCGTCAGCCTCGCGAATTCATGCGCAGCGTCGAGCGTCGCGTTCACCCTGTAGTCGGCAAGACCCGGCAACTGCGCCGCGCGCTTGAACGCCAGGGCGCCGCGGTAGGTCGCGACCGGCGCGATCGCGGCGATGTGGCAGCGCAGCACCTGCGATGCGAGCGCGATGTCTCTGTCCTGGCCCTGGATCTGCACGACGATCGTCGATCCCGGCCGCAGCGTGACGGCGCTTTCGACCTGCGCGCCGCCGATCGACAGATCGATGAGCGACAGCGGGGCGCCGTACTTCAGGCGCACCCCTTTCACCCACGGCAGATCGGTGACCGCAATCCGCTCGTAGGCGCGCCGGTCGGCACCCGTCGGGCCGGCGGGCACATCGATCGGCGGCACCACCACGCTCAGCGGCGGCTCTACGAGCTTCAGCAGCGGTCTCATTTTTTCAACTGATGAAAAGAGTGACCCAACCGTTAGAGCAATCGATGCGCCGTGTGCCCATCACTCCAGAACAACGGGAATTCGGCGACTTCGCTCTCGCCGCGCGATCGGCAGATTTGTGCGCGTGTCCTGAAATCGAACCCGCGATCTTGCATCGATTCGGTGCATCGCCGTATTTTCGTGGCGAATCTGATCGCCGACCCTTCGATCCGCCAGCGGTTCAATTTCGGTACACGATCCCGCAACGGAACACGCGGGTCGTGTAAAGTGCCTGAACTGATTGGAGCAGCAGTGGAAATCGTTCGCGTCAACCGCGCGGCGACGACGTGTGCCGGCGCCGTTTCGTGCATCGCCGTGATGCTGATCGCATGTTCCGGATCGCCGTCGCCGCCGCCGACGGCGCGCGCAGCCGCGGCGCCGCCGGAGGCGGCGCTGTGGGGCGATGTCAAACCGGTCGTGTCTGTGAAAGAGCTGATGAAGTACATGCTCGATCCGGTGGCGGACAACATCTTCAACGCAGTCGGCACCACCCTCACCAGACAGGGCATGGTCGACATCCTCCCGAAGACCGACGAGGACTGGGACCGGATTCGCATCGGTGCGGTCTCGCTCGCCGAAGGCGCGTACTTGCTGAAAATCCGCCGGCCGTTCACGCCGCCAGGCGACGAGAACAACAGCACCGGCCCCGACGCAGTCGAGCTCTCGCCCGCGCAGATTACCGCCAAGGTCGAACGCGACCCGGTCGAATGGAACGCGCGCATCGAGGCGCTGCGCAACGTCGCGCTCGAGGCGCTCGACGTCGCGAAGCGAAAAGATGTCGCCGAGTTGTGGGATGTCGGCGAGAATCTCGACAAAGCCTGCGAGGCGTGTCATCGCAGCTATTGGTATCCGGGTGAGGGTGCGGAGTTCTACCGAAGACTCGGACGGCGTCTCGAGGAATTCCGCGCGCAGTCGCCGCAGAAACGATGAGGATCCGCACATGACGTCCGGATCGAGATATCTGTCAGCCGTTGCCGCGATCGCGCTGACCGGCGCGGTCAGCGCCAACCCGCATGCCTCCGCGCAGTCGAGCCCGGCGCCGCCATCCGGCCGGCCGCTGATGGTCGAAGACGTCTTCACGAACGTGCAGGCGCTCAAAGGCATCGGCGTCGACGATTTCATGTTGACGATGGGCATCATGTCGGCAGCCGTCGGCTCCGACTGCGTCGGCTGTCATCCGTCGGCGGGCACCGACCACGTCGACTGGGCGCTCGACACGCCGCGCAAGCGGACGGCGCGCCGCATGGTGCAGATGGTCACCGCGATCAATCGCGACACCTTCAACGGCCGGCAGGTCGTCACCTGCTGGACCTGCCATCGCGGCCGCGATCGGCCGATCACGACGCCGACGCTCGACGTCGTCTATGGGCCGCCGGCAGACGAAGTGGACGATGTGCTCGTGCCGGCGCAGGGCGTGCCGTCGGTGGACCAGGTGCTGAACAAGTACCTGCAGGCGCTCGGCGGCGCGGCGAACGTCTCACGAGTCACCAGCTTCGTCGCGACCGGCAAGAGCGTCGGCTACAAGGGATTTGGCGGCGGCGGCGCGGTCGAAGTCGCGGCGCAGGCGCCGGACAAACGCGCGACCCACATCAGTTTTCCCGAATACCCCGATCGCGGCGTCAGCGTGCGGACCTACGACGGCCGGACCGGCTGGATCGCGACGCCGCTTGCGGTGGTGCCGAAATACGAGCTCGCCGGCAGCGAGCGCGACGGCGCGCGGCTCGACGCCATGCTCGCCTTTCCGGCGCAGATCACGCAGGCGCTGACCGGCCTGCGCGTCGGCGCGCCGGCGACGATTGCCGACAAGGATGTCAGCGTGGTGCAGGGCAATGGTCCAAACGGTACGCTGGCGACCTTGTACTTCGACGATGCCTCGGGTCTGCTCGTGCGAATGGTGCGTCACGGCCGATCGCCGATCGGACGCGTCCCCACGCAGGTCGACTACGCCGACTATCGCGATGTCGGCGGGATCAAGTTTCCGTTCCGCTGGACCTTCGCGTGGCTCGACGGCCGCGACCACTTCGAGTTCACCGACGTGAAAGTCAACGTGCCGATCGACGCATCGACGTTTGGCGAACCGACGATTGCGAAAAAGCCGTAGCCTGCTCGCGCGTTCGGCCTGTCGCTTCGCACGGCGCACAGCCGCGGCGGCGCTGCTCGCGAGCGCGGCGCTGGCCGCGGCGCAAACATCTCCACCCGACGTCGACGCGGCGTTCGCGCGCTTCTTCGCTGCCCGCACGCCCGACGAGCAGGCCGCCGCGGCCGAACGCGTCGTCGCGACAGGCATCGACGTAGACGAAGCGGTCCGGCGCCTTCGCAACGGTCGAACCTACGGACGTGACGTCGCTCGCGGCACGATCGACCGAAGTTCCCGGACCGCCGACGGCGAGTACTTCTACACACTGGACGTGCCGCAAAGCTACGATCCCGCGCACCGATACCAGGTTCGGATTCAGCTGCACGGCGGGGTCGGACGGATCGAGTCCAACGGCCCGTTGCGCGGAGCGTCCGCCGCTCGTCTGACGGGCGCGGAGCAAATCTACGTCCTGCCGCACGCGTGGCGGGATGCGCCGTGGTGGAGCCGGCGTCAACTCGAGAATCTTCGCGCGATCCTCGACGCCGTCAAGCGCACATACAACGTGGATGAAAACCGCGTCGTGGTGGCTGGAGTGTCCGATGGAGGAACCGGCGCGTACTACATCGCGATGCGCGACACCACGCCCTACGCGAGCTTCCTTCCGCTGAACGGCTACATCCGCGTTCTCGAAAACGAGACGGCGCAAAGCGACGGCGATCTGTATCCGAACAACCTCGTGAACAAGCCGCTGTTCGTGGTCAACGGCGGGCGCGACCCGATGTATCCGACGACGCTGGTCGACCCGGTCGTCGCTCAGCTGAAGGGCGGCGGCGTCGACGTCGACTATCGGCCGCAGGCGTCGGCCGGGCACGACACGTCGTGGTGGCCGGCGCTGAGCGAAGCGTTCGAACATTTCGTTGCCGCACATCCGCGACGTCCGCTGCCCGACGCGATCTCCTGGCAGAGCGGACCGGCCGACCTTCCGAGCCGGGCGCACTGGCTCGTCATCGAGCGCCTGGCCGACGGCCGCGACGGCGACCCGCGCTTCGCCGACGTCAACGCCCTGCCGGCTGCAGCCGCGCCCGACTTCGGAATTCGCGCCAGCGGCACGCGAATCAATCGCGTGTTGAGAGGATCGAATGCCGAGCAGCTCGGCCTGCGCCCAGGCGACACCGTCGCCGCGATCAACAATCAGCGGGTTGCCGACGGCGCGGACGTCGCGGAAGCGCTGCGCAGCTTTCCACCCGGCAGGCCGCTGCTGCTCAGCGTCGTACGCGGCGGCGAAGCGGTGCGGCTGACCGGCCGATACGCGCCTGGCGTTGTGCCGGGCAGCGGCGTGATGTTTTCGCGAAGCCACGCGTCGGGCCGTGTCGATCTGACGCGCAGCGGAAACCGCGTCGACGTGAAGTGCAGCGGCGTCGCGGCGTTTACCCTGCTGTTGTCATCCGATCAGTTCGATCTGCGTCGGAGCGTAACCGTCGTCGTCAACGGACAGACGGTCGTCGATCGCGTGATCAAGACGGATCTGCGCACGCTGCTCACCTGGGCAGCGCGCGACAACGATCGAACGATGCTGTTTGCGGCGGAAGTGAAAGTGGCAGTATCGCCGTAATGGAGCGCGGGCGCTTCAGCCGGGCGATCAGCGGGCCCGCGGACGCTCGCCTGAAGGCTTCGCGCTCCGTCGGAACGCGGCTATTTCGGCTCGTCGGTGCCGGCGAAGATCTTCGTGCCGTCGGGCATCGTGATGTTCGTCGCGTTGGCGAATTCCTTGCCGTTCTTCGCGGCAAAGCCTTCCACCTTGATGATCGCGCCGATCTGCATCGAGCTCTTCTTCCAGCCGCGCCGCAGCAGCGCGTTCGGCGGCCCCATCTCGATCGCCCAGTTCACCACTGTGCCGTCGGCACCCTTGACGTCGATGTAGATCCACGCGTGCGGGTTCATCCAGTCGGCCTTGGTGAGCGCGCCTTCGAGCAGCACCGGCTTGTTCTGATCGAACTCCGCGGAAAATGCGTGGTGCGCCGCGGCCGACGCCGCGAACGCGATCACCGCGAGGCTCGCCATCGCGACAGCTCGTTTGATCGTCATGACGCCTTTTATTCCTCCGGCACGTTCACCCGAACACCGCTGATGTCGGTGTTGGTCATCAGCAGAAGGTTCTTGTCGTTCCCCTCGAAGCACGCGTACTCGACCGGCACGTAATCCTTCGGCGCCCGTGCGAACGCATAGTAGGCAATCGTCCACGGCTGCGTGAACACCTTCGGGTCCTCGATTTTCGCTTCGTAATGAATCGTGTTCGCGTCGATCGGCGTGTATCGCTCGGTGACCCGATACTGATCGCTGTGCGGGATGCCGTGGCCGGTGGTCAACGATTCAGCGGGCACGCCCGGAGTCGCCGAGATCGCGCCGATCACCCAGTTGTTGCTGAAGTTGTTGGTGAAGTTCGTGACCTCGACGACCAGCACGTTGCCTTCCCAGTGGCCGCGCGAGACGCCCATCGCCTTGCGGATGTTCGGATCGAGCGGCGCGCGGCCGTCGAGCGCGATCGTGCGATAGAGATGGTTCTGCTCGTAGAAGATCACGACGTAACCGGGCTTCTGAAAAATCTGGTAGCCGACGACAGGCGCCGGAATCGTCGAGCGCGGCACGCCAGTGGCGAGGCACAGGACGCGGCCGTCGAGATACTCGATCTGCTCTTGCCTGGCGATGATGTCCTTCCGGCGCGCCAGCGCCTCGGCCGTCAGCGGAATCCTGCCGTCCGGCGGATCGACGCCGACCGGCCGCGCGATCGCGCCTTCCGGCAGTTTCGGGCGTTCGTTGAGGCTGAACGAGAACTCGCTGTTGGCGCGGTTCGGCGGGCGAGTCAGCGGCACGAGCGGCGTCTCGATGCCGCGCGGCAGCGGGATCGCCAGGTAGAGTCCGGAGATGTCCGGCTGACCGTCGGGTGTGCGCGGCGGCACGAAGCTGCTGACCGGACGGACGTACGGCGGATAGCTCGGTGCCGGTGCGGCGCCGCGCGGCGCTGCTGGTGCACTCGATCCGTCCTGCGCGGCAACGGCGAACGGCATCAGTAGAACAGCCGCCACAGCGCCGGCACTCGCGATCGCAGTTCTCACCTCGAGCCTCCGTTCCCGCTCGTTACGGCTTGCCGCTCTTCTTGAACAACTTGTCGTAGACGTGCTCGGCGCATTCGTAGTCGAGCAGTTCGAGATTCTTTTCCAGCCGACGATACAGGATCATGCTGATCGTCCACGGCCGCGTGAACACCTTCGCATCGTCGATCGTCGCCGCGTAGTTGATGTGCGTCGCGTCGATCGGCGTGAAGCGCTCGACGACCTTGAGGGCGTCGCTGTGAAAATTGCCGGCGGCGTCGAACCAGGTCTTGTCGCCGAGGCTCACCGTGTCGACGACCAGCGTATCGCCCTCCCACTTGCCGCGCGCGTCACCCATCCAGAAGTCCAGGTCCTCCAGGTGCGCGGCACCAGTGAGAAAGATCGTGCGCGTGGCGTGGGCGAACTCGTAGGCGATGCCGACGTGATTCGGCATCTGCGTGATCTCGAACGGAAACGGCAGGTAGGTGGCGCGCGGCACGCCCGGCATGTAGCACTTGCGCAGCGGGTCGTCGGTCAGCCGCTTCTGCAGATTCTCGTTGCGCTTGGCCAGCGCCCACGGCTGATACGGAATCGTGCCGCCCTCGACGACGCTGAAGCCGGCGGGGATGCCTTCGGTCGCCGAATGCGCCTCGAGATTCCAGTGCGCCGTGCCAAGCGCCTGCCAGATCCCGTTCAGATCGGGTTTGTGGTCGGGCGTGCGCGGACCGTTGTAGGCCGAGGATGTCGAGGCTGCGGGTGCACGCGGCGTCGTGCCGCGCTGGGCCTGCGCGACGGCCACCGCCATCGCGCCGATCAGCAACGCCACGCCGGTGACCGCGCCGACGGTGATGATCCGCGTCTTCATCCCGAGGGCGAGAGTCTACCTCTTCCCCGCGACGTTCGTACCCCCCGATTAACGCGCCCGGACGGCGAGCGGCTTCTCGTCGCAGTGGCGCTGGCGGTATTTCTCGAGCGCCTGCCGCGCCGCGCCGGTGAACTCGAGGCCGACGCGGTAATACGGCTCGGTCTGCGCCGTCGGCTTCTCGAACAGCGACCAGGCGACCTGCGCGATTACGCTCACGCCGTCGTTGGTGTCGGTGAGGTCGATTTTCAGTTTCTGATTCGGCCGCAGCAGCGGCAGCGACACGATCTGGGCGCCGAGCACCGAGAGATCGATCAGGCTGGCGTGGCCGCTTTCGACGACGACCTCGAGCTGCTCGCGAACCGGGAAGCGCGGCGCGCGGCGCGTGTTGGCTGGCTCGACTGGCGGCGCGGCGACTGCGGCCACCTGACGCGGCGACGGCGCGACGATCTTCGAATCAGCGCGCGGCCCGTTGATTTGGCTGCGCCCATTTCCCCGGGGCGTCACGATCCACTGGCCGTCGTGCTCGACGACGAGCAGGATCCCGCCGCGGACGAGCGATTCGATCTGCTCGATGAAGCCGACTCCCGCGGGAGTCTCGGCGAAGACGGCTTCGAGCGCGACCGTTTTCGGGCGGTAAGCGCGGATGTTCGCGATCGCCGACGCCAGGCTGGTCGATGCGCACGGCATCAAGCGACCGGGCAGCGACGTTCCCTGACGGATCGCATCGAGGCGGCTGGGATCGGCAACGAGGACGCAAATATCGGCCGGCATGTCGCGCACCCGAGAGCAACCTCAATACCAGCGCCGGCGATCGCCGGTTTCTTCGGCCAAACACGACATCCGCGCTCGCGACGCGCCCACAGCCCGCCTGCGCTCATCCGGTTTCTGTGATCATCCGCACAAAACCGGCCCGCCGCCGCAGGCAGGCGTAATATCTGCGAAACGGGGAGTCCTATGAACCTGTGTCGTCTTTCCGCTGTGCTTGCCTTCCTGCAATTGGCCGCCGCGGCGCCGGCCGCCGCGCAAGCGACGACAACGCCGGGCGATTTCAGCATCGAACCGCCGACGCTGATGTCGCTCGGCTTCGACTGGAAGATCGCGGGAGACGACAATCGCAACGCGCGCGTCGAGGTGTCGTTTCGAAAGAAAGGCGATCCGCAGTGGCGCAGCGGGCTGCCGCTGCTGCGGCTGCAGCGCGAACAGGTGAACGGCCGCGTTGGCGGCCCGAGCTTCACCGACGCGGCGCATGCGGCGGAGAGCGCCGCGGAGATCGCGCGCCAGGCGCCTGCGCCAGCGGCACAAGCCGGTGCCGGAGGCGGACGCGGAAGCGGTGGCGGCGAGAGCGGTCCCTTCGCATTCAGCCCATTCGCGTATACGGCCCCGAACATGTTCTCGGGCAGCGTGTTCGATCTCGAGCCGGACACCGACTACGACGTGCGGCTCGTGCTCTCCGATCCCGACGGCGTCAAAGGCGATGCGCAGAAGATCGTCACCGCGCGCACGCGCAAGGAGCCACAGCCGGCGGCTGGCGGCAAGACCTACCATGTCTACCCGGTCGGCTACGAGGGTACCCGGCAGGAACCGTCGTTCACCGGCCTGATGGCGGCGTACTACATGGGCGCGGCGCACTTCGACTACCAGAATGCCTACCCGCCGCGCGTGCAGCCGGGCGACACGATCCTCGTGCACGCCGGACTGTATGTCAGCGATCGCTTCCACTACATGAACGGCGCACCGCGTCCCGGATACCTCGCGCTCGCGACGGTGTTCGATGGCACGTACTACCTCAGTCAGAGCGGCACGCCGGATCGGCCGATCGCGATCAAGGCCGCGGGCGACGGCGAGGTGATCTTCGACGGCGACGGCGCGCACAACCTGTTCAACGTGATGGCGGCGAACTACAACTACTTCGAAGGCATCACGGTCAGGAACACGAACGTCGCGTTTCTCGCCGGCGTCAAAGGCCTCGCCGGCGCCAGCGGCTTCACGCTGAAGCGCTCGAAGATCTACAACGTCGGCCGCGCGATTCACGACGACTGGTCGGGATCGAAAAACTTCTACATCGCCGACAACACGTTCGTCGGCCGGCACGATCCTGATCGGATGATGGGCTGGAACGGAGCGATCTGGCAGAAGTTTCCCGGTTACCCGGAGCTGTTGGTCTCGGAATACGCCATCAAGATCTACGGCCAGGGCCACGTCGTCGCCCACAACTACCTTGCGCACTGGCACGACGGCGTCGACGTCGCGACCTACGGCAATCCCGACGGCACGCCGAATGAGATCGCCGATCGGTTTCCGATGGCCATCGACATCTACAACAACGACATCTACAACATGGGCGACAACTGCGTCGAGACCGACGGCGGCGGCCGCAACATCCGCGTCTTCCGGAATCGCTGTTTCAACACCGCGGCCGGCGGCCTGAGCGCGCAGCCGCTGTTTGGAGGCCCCGTCTATTTCGTGCAGAACCTGGTCTACAACGGGCCGGGCAGCGGCTCGTTGAAGTACGTCGCGACGCCGGCCGGCGTGCTATGCTACCAGAACACGCTCATCGGCGAAGTCAACGTCGCCGGTCCGGCCTCGAACGAGCACTTCCGGAACAACCTGATCCTCGCGCAGGGCGCCAGCGAAGCGGTGTTCACGGTTGGCACGTTCACCAACTACTCGACGTCGGACTATAACGGCTTCCGCCCCAATCCGAACGCGGCGACATCGTTCCAGTGGAACTCGCCGCCGTTCGAGGTCGCTGCCGATTACGTCAAGCCGCCGGTAGCGCGGCGCTACAAGACGCTCGCCGACTACGCCGCGGCGACCAGGCAGGATGCGCACAGCGTGCTCGTCGACTACGACGTGTTCGTGCGCGTCACACCGCCGGACATGACCGATCCGCAGCGCCTGTACGACTCGGCGCGGTTCGACTTCCGGCTGAAAGCCGGCTCCGCCGCCGTCGACGCCGGCATTGCGCTGCCGAACATCACCGACGGCTTCACGGGTCGTGCGCCGGATCTCGGCGCCTACGAGCTCGATCGTCCGCTGCCAATCTACGGGCCGCGGCCAGTCGCCGCCGCGACGCGCAGCAACTCGCCGCAATAAATCCGTCGCGGCGCACACCGGGAACGCAAAGAGCGCAAAGACCGCAAAGGCATCCCGGTAGTGTTCGGCTTCAGCCGGACCGTGCGCTGCCAGCCGGAACCACGAAGCCACGAAGAAGCACGAAGACGTGGCCCGCGTGATCGGCCGGCGTAGCCGGCCGACGTGCGACGCGCGCTCTGCTCGCCGCGCGCCTCATCTCTGCGCGTCTTTGCGCTCTTTGCGGCCTTTGCGTTCCAAGACGAGTTCACACCTGCGGGCACGGCAAAATTTGCCATATTGAACTTCGCTCGCGACGATGCCATCGTCGTCGTCGATGAGCGCCACGAACGATTCGGCGGCCGACGTGCTCACGCCGCTGCGGACGCACTTCGGGCATCGCGAGTTCCGGCAGGGACAGGCGGAGATCGTCGCCGCCGTCCTCGGCGCGCGCGACGTGCTCGCGGTCATGCCGACCGGCTCCGGCAAGTCGCTCGGCTACCAGCTGCCTGCGGTGATGCTGCGCGGCACGACGCTGGTCGTGTCGCCGTTGATCTCGTTGATGAAAGATCAAGTCGACGAGTTGAATCGCCGCGGTATTCCATCCCGGGCGCTGCACTCGATGCTGCCCGCCGACAGCCGGCGCGAGGTGCTGAACACCGTCCGCGGCGGCGGTCTGCGCTTGTTGTATGTCGCGCCGGAACGCTTCGCGTCGGACCAGTTTCAACGGCTGCTCGGCGAGATCGACGTCGCGCGCTTCGTCGTCGACGAGGCGCACTGCGTGTCGCAGTGGGGTCACGACTTCCGACCGGATTACCGACGCCTGCGGGCCGCCGCGGCGCGGTGCCGCAGCAGCGCCAACCGGTCGGCGCGGCCGCCCATCGCAGCGTTCACCGCGACCGCGACTCCCGAAGTCCGCGACGACATCGTCGCGCTGCTCGGTCTCGAGCAGCCGCAGATCCTCGTCGCCGGGTTCGATCGGCCGAACATCTATCTCCGTGTGGAGCGCCTCGACGACGAAGAAGAAAAGAGCGAGCTGCTCCCCGGGCTGGTGCGCGGGCGTCGCGCGCTGGTGTACGCGGCGACGCGAAGGAGCGCCGAGGCGGCGGCTGCGCTGCTGCAGTCGGCGGATGTCAAGGCCGCTGCGTACCACGCCGGTCTCCAGGACGCCGAACGGACGCGCGTGCAGGATGCGTTCGCCGCCGGTTCGTTACCGGTGGTATGCGCGACCAACGCCTTCGGAATGGGCATCGACCGGCCAGACGTCGACGCCGTCGTCCACTACGCGATCCCGGGGTCGGTCGAAGCGTATTACCAGGAGATTGGACGCGCGGGGCGCGATGGGCGTCCGGCGACGGCGACGCTGTTGTGGGACTACGCCGACGTGGCCACTCGTCAGTTCCTGATCGACAGCCCGAAGCGCGACAAGCCGGGCCGCGCGCCGCAGGATCCCGAGGAGGTCGCGCGCCGCAAGGCACTCGAGCATCGCAAGCTGCAGCGGATGATTGAATACGCCGACACAGCGGCGTGCCTGCGGGCGACGATCCTGCGGTATTTCGGCGATCCGGCCGTCCGCGAACGCTGCGACGCATGCGGCACGTGCCGTCCCGATGCGATCGATGCGTACGAGCGCGAACTGCTCCGCAAGATCCTTGTCGGCGTCGCGCACGCCGGCGAGCGCTACGGCACGCAGCGGATCATTGCGATGCTGGTCGGCGCTCCCGATCTGCCGCCGGCGCTGGCAAAGCTCGCCACAACCGGCGCGCTTCGTAACGAGCCGCACGAGTCGCTGCGCGGCTGGATCGATGCGGCGGTCGCCGCACAGCTGGTGAGCGTGTCGAAGGATCAGTACCGGACGCTCAGCCTGTCGGACCATGGCCGCCGGATCGTTCGCGGACAGACGCTCGACATCCACGTGGCCCGGCCGCCGCGATTGGCGCGCGCGTCGGTCCTGCGGCGGTACCGCGAGATGGCGCTCGACGAGCATGGATTCGATCGCGCACACCGGATCCGATTCGATCGCTACGACAGCGACGGGCCGGCTAAAGCCGGACACTACCGGAATTCCATGCGTCGACATCGGTAGTGTCCGGCTTCAGCCGGACCCTGGCCGGGTCGTCGCGCGGCGGGCACACGGTTTCGCGCTTTCGCGCACAAATCTGTCGGGTGGCGACCGGTTCCTAAAGTCTCGTGCAATAGCTTCGTGTCAGGACCGACTCTTGCCTCGCACACAGCCGCCTGCCAATCGGGCGCGGTCCCATTCCGGGGCGCAGTCGCCTGGCGCATGGTGGCGCATAGCGCCAAGTCGTTGAGCCGACAGGGCAGACGAGTCCGCTTGCGGGGTGCGGGTCGCGGCGATGACGAAGGGGAACGGGAAACCCGATTACAGAGTTCGGCGGACGACCGACAAGCCTGCACGCGCCGGCATTCATGCCGGAAACGAGGCGACGGTCGAATTCCTGCAGCTGCTCGGCCGTGCCGTGCGTCAGTTCCACACGTACCCGGCCGGCAGCCCGCTCTGCACCGATGCCGTTGACGCCTGTCATCGCGCCTTCACCGCTCTCGACGTCGATCACACCCTGAGCTTCCGCGTCACGCCGCGCACGATCGTGCTCGGCGACGACGAGATCACCGGCGACGCGCTGATCGAGCAGGAACTCGCGCGGCCGCTGCATCACGCGCGCGTCTCGACGATCGAGATCGAGCGCAGCGTATCGCCCCGCGACTGGTCGCAGTTCTGCGCCGCGCTTGCCGCCGTGCACGCGGCGCGCGTGGCGGCGAGCCTCGCCGAACGGCTGCTCGACGCTGGCGTCGCGGCGATCGTCGCGCGCGTCACGCTGCGCCCGGAGGTGTTGGAACTCGCCGCACCGCCGCCGGCCGTGCGCTCGCTCGTCGAACGCGAACGCGCCCGTCAATCGTCCGCGGTATCGGCGGGACCACCGCAGCACCTCTATCCACCCGACAAAGGCTGGGTGCGGATCGACCTGGCGTCTGCCGACGCGACGATCTCGCTGACCGACTTGACGGTGCTCGTCGACGAACCGGCCGATCTCGCCGCAATGCTCGCGCGGCTGATCGACGACCAGGCCGGCGACCGCGCCGAGGCCGCCGCGCTGCAGCAGCGCTACGACGACGTGGTGATGCTGATTGGCGCCGTCGATCCGCGTCTGGCGCGGGTCCTCTTCTCGAAGCTCGCGCGCGCCGTGCTGCAACTCGACGCTGACAGCCGCCGCACGCTGCTGCGCGGCGCGATCCTGCCCGGGCTGCTCGACGGACGCCTCGCCAGCGAAGCGGTACTCGGGGAGTTTCCCGACGTCGACCTCGCCGATGCGCTCTCGCTGCTGCTCGATCTCGAAGCGGCGGCGCCCGAGCTGTTGCCTGTCGCGCTCGATCGGCTGCGGCTGCCGGCGGAACGGCGCACCGCGGTCACGCCGCTCATCGCCGAGAAGGTCGCGGCGCGGCGAGAAGCGGCCGGCGAGCCGCCGGCCTCGTCGACGTTCGACGATCAGGCGCGCGCGCTCACCCATCTCGAATCGGGCGTGGCGAGGAACCTCGGCGAGTTCGCGGCGTTCGACCTCTCGATCAACGAATCGACCGCGGCGGCGCTCACCGCGGTGCGCGACGCGGTGACGAGCGTCGACGGCGCCGATGCGCAAATCGCCTGCGCGTTGAGCCTGGCGCGCGTCGAAGCCAACCCATCGGTCGTCAGCGTCATCGTTGCCCGCGCGGTTCCGGCGCTGCGAACGCTCGCGCGCGCGCGGCGCTGGCAGGATCTGACGCGGTCGGTGTCGCGGATCGCCGACGTCGAGGCCTACGTCGACAGCGTCCGCCCGGATGCGGCAGCCGCGCTCCGCGAGGCGATTGCACCGTTCTGCGATCGCGCGCTCGTCGTCGAGGTCGCGCAGTTGTGCGGAAGTGAGCCCGGCCAGAGCTACGCGACCGCGATCGTCGCCGCGCTCGGCGCGCCGCTGGCGATCGCGTGGCTCGACGCGGTCGACGATCCGACCGACCGCGGGCGCGTGCGTCCGCTGAGCCAGGCCCTGTGTCATTCGGCCCGGCGCGCCGCGCACGCGATTGTCGCGAAGCTGCCGCGGCTCGGCGGCGACGCGCTGCGGAGCGCACTCGTTGTTCTTGGCCACGCCGGCGCCGGATACGAGAAGACGATTGCCGATTTCGTCGGCGGCGACGACGAGCGGACGACGCGCGAGGCGCTGCGCGCGCTGGCGCGCGCCGGGACCGAGAAGGCCGCGGCGCTGATTGTCCGGCGAATCGAAGACGGCCCGGCTGCCGTCCAGCCGGCGGCGGAGGAGGCGTTGTGGCGGCTCGCGGCGCCGACTGCGCTCGGCAAGACGCGCGAGCTCCTCGGCCGCCGCGACTTCGTGACGCGGCATCCGCAGTCGGCGGCGCGCCTGCTCGAACGGGCCGCGCAGAGCGGCGACGATCGCTTCGATCCAGTACTCGAGCAGCTGTCGTCGCTGCGGTTCCACTTCTGGAGTCCCGCACTGGCGCGGGTCGGCGCAAAGGCGCGGGGGCTGCTGCAATGACCGACCGCACGGCGGCGCTCGCGGATCCCGACCGCATTCTCAAGGGTTTCTCCGCGCTGGTCACGCTGACCGGGATCTATCCGTCCGGGCATCCGCTCGTCCACGAGAAGCTGCGTGAAGTGCATGACGGCCTGCAGCAACACCTGAACGGCCAGCCGTCCGTGGAGCTGGACGTGATCCGTGGCGTCGTCCATCTGAACGGCGTGGCCTCCGACACGCGCAGCGACGGCTACGGGCTCGCGATCGACAGCCTGCACGTCCACGCCGGCGTGCGGCCGGAAGAGATCGGCGCGGTCGCCGAGTTTCTGAGCCGCGCGAAAATCGATCCGCAGGGCGAGCCGGTACGCGCGCAGCTCGCGCGCCGCGGCGTGGAGCACGTATCGGTGGGCCGGCTGGTTCCGCTCGACACCCGGTGGCGTTCGCGGCACTGGCCGGATCGCCCCGAGCAGGTGCTCGACCCCGACTACGAGGAGTCGCTGGCGCTGGCACAGCATGCCTTTGACCAGCTGTCGTCCGATCGCGTGCTGGACATCCGCGCCGTCGGCGATCTCGTGCGCCTGCTGATGTTCCGCGTCGTCGCCAGCCATGCGGCGCTGGCGCAGATTCTCACCGTGAAACAGTACGAGAATCTGACCTACGTGCACTCGGTGAACGTCGCGGTGCTCAGCCTGCTGATCGGCCGGCAGATCGGGATCGACGAAGAGACGCTGCCGGTGCTCGTCGAAGCGGCGGTATTGCACGACGTCGGCAAAACGCGGATTCCGCTCGACCTGGTGAAGAAGCCGGGCGCGCTCGATAAGCGCGAACGAAAGATGATGGAGGCGCACCCCGTGCTGGGCGCCGAACTGCTCATGCAGGTCGACGGCCTGCGCCCGGCGACGGCGCTCGTCGCGCTGGAGCATCACCGCACGGTGCTCGGCGGCGGATATCCGGACATCGGCGACGGCGTCGTCCCGCATGTCCTCAGCCAGATCGTCTCAGTCGCCGATATCTACGAGGCGGTCACCGGCGCGCGGTCATACCAGGTGCCAACGCCGCCCGAACGCGCCTGCCTGCTGCTCGCCCGGCTCGCCGGCACGAAGCTGAATGCGTCGCTGGTGAAGGCGTTCGTAAGCGCGATCAGTTTTTTCCCGATCGGGTCGCTGGTGCGCACCAGCCGAGAGGAGCTCGGCGTCGTCATCCGCACCAACCCGCACGACCCGCTGCATCCGGTGCTGCAGCTGGTCGACGAGCAGGTGCGATGTGCGCTCGGTCAGGTCGACACGGCGATTCGCGGCGAAGGCGGCGACTACGATCGCCACGTCGTCGAGACCGTGGCGTCGGCGGTGAGCGCACCGGAGATCGCGCGCTTTGTATCGTCGGCCGCGTGAGCGTCGTTTCAACAGTACCGTAGCGCAGCCCTTCAGGGCTGCCCGCGCGGCCGTTGGCAGGCCTGAAGGCCTGCGCTACTGTAGGCCGCGCGTAATTTCTAAAACGCATTCGAAAGGCCGACGCTAATTCCCTGGACGCGAGAAGTCGACGTGCAAGGCCGACGGCGCGACCCCGACCGTGATGGTCGAGCGCCGCTCGGCGCCGTCGGCGGTCCGGCGGACGACAATCTCGTGCGTGCCGAGGGCGACCGGCGCATTGGTCAGCGGCACTTCTCCGATCCGCGTGCCGTCCACGAAGACTTCCGCGGCGTCGGTCGCGGTGACGCTCAGTTTCGACGGCTCCGGCGTCAGCCGCACGGTGGCGCCTTCACCTGGCTTCACTTCGATCTGACGCGAGATGTCGAAGCCGAGCGCGTTGTTGACGAACCGAAGATCGTGGGCGCCGGGCGCCATCATGACCTGGTTGCGATCGTCGGGCCGCAGCACGCGCCCGCCTTCTGAAATCGTGACTTCGAAAGGCGAGTACACGGCGACCCAGCCGGCGAAGATCGCTTCGTCGATCGTCACCGTCTTGCCGGCGGCCATGGTGACCGTGCGGCGCACCGACCCAGCGTCGCTCTTGAGTGCGACCTCGTGCTTGCCGGGACCCACGTCGCTGAGTTCGAGCGGCGTGACACCGCGCGGCTTGCCGTCGATCGTCACCTGCGCGCCGGGCGGCGTCGTCGTAACGCTCAGCGTTCCCATGGGTCGTCGCGGAGCGGCCGGCGCCGGCTCGGGTTGCTTTTCCGGGACGGTGGTCGCGCGCGATTTCACATTCGACAGGGCGCTCATCGCGTATGGCGCGATCGCGGCGGCTCCGCCGACAAGCGCCGCAGCGGCGGCAATCCGTGGCGCCCAGCGTTTGATCGGCTCGCCGAGCGCGGGCACCTTTCTGACGCGCGCTGGCGCTGGCGCTGCTGCTGGCGGCCGCGGCGGGGTGACCGGCGGCGGCGCCGGCGGCTCGAATGCGACCTGCGGCTCGAACCTCACCTCCTGTTCGAACTCCACGTGCGGCTCGAACGTAATCGGCGCACGCGGCAGGTCAGGTTTTACAGGAGGCGGTATAGGACGCGGGGGCGGCGCGGGCGGCGGCGCGGGCTGGCTCTCGAATTCGAACTCGAACGGCTCATCCGCGGCGGCTGTTTCGATCGCCGTCGGCAGCGGACGATCCGTCCACTTGGCGCGGCGCGCGCGTGCCCAGCTGGCTGCCGCTTCAGCTGCAGCGATGAGGGGGTCGTCGGGTTCTGGCTCGATAGGCACCTACCCAAAACTATAATCAATCCGTTCGATCGCGTCGCGATGACCAATCAGCGCACCAGGCTCCCTGCGAGCCGATCCCCCGAGGAGCTCCGGCAGTACCTCGCCGAAGACGCACAGCGCGAGCTCGACGAGCTGCGCGCCGAGTTCGACGTCCGCCTCGCGGCGCTTGAAACCGCACTGTCGCGCCGCGATTCGCGGACGACGCTCGAACGGGTGGTTCTCGATCTCGCTCGCGTCGCGACGGCGGAAGCGGAGGCTACCGCGCAGCGCGCCTCGCTGCAGGCTCAGCTCCATGCGGAAGCACAGTCGGCGGAACTCGCGGCCGAAGCGCAGCGGGCCCTGGAAGCCGAGCGGACGGCAAGCGCGGCGCTGCGCGAAGAGCTGGATCAGGCGCAGGCCCGTGTCGACATGGAGCGGGACGGCCTGTCCCGGCTCCGCCACGACGTCCAGGCGCTGAAGAAGTCGCTCGACGAAGAGCGCCAGGCGTCCGCCGAGCGTTCGAGCGAGCTCGAACGCCTGCGTTCGGCGTCTCAACGCACGCAGGACGAGATCGCGACGCATCGTCGGCGAACCACCGAGCTGACCCGCGACCTCGAACGCGAACGTGGCCGCGTCGCCGCGCTGCAGTCCGAGATCGAGGACTTGCGAGCGGCAGCCGCCGCACAAAGCGAAGATTTCGCGGCGCCGTCGACCGACGATGAGGCGCTGCGCGCGCGCGATGCGGCGGTGGAGGAACGCAACGACGCGATCAGGGAGCGCGACGAAGCGATCCGCCTTCGCGACGATGCGGTCGCGCGGCGCGACGATGCCACCAGCGAACGCGACGAAGCGATCCGCCAGCGCGACCAGACGATCCGCGAGCGCGACGCGGCGCTGGGCGCGCGTGACGGGCTCGTGCGGGAGCGCGATGCCGTGGCCGCGGCACGCGACGAAGCGCTGCATGAGCGTGCCGAGGCGCTAACGGCGCGCGACGCGCTCGCTCGTGAACGCGACACGGCAGTTGCTGCCCGTGAGGAGACTTTGCGCGCCCGCGACGTTGCCGTGGCCGAGCGGGACGCCGCGGTTTCGGCCCGCGACAGCCTGGCACGCGAACGGATCGCCGCGCTATCAGCACGAGACGAGGTCGCGCGCGAACGCGATGCCGCGATCGCGGAGCGCGACGAGGCCGCTCGGCAGCACGACGCCGCACTCGCCGCGCGCGACGAGTTCGTCCAGGCGCGGCAGGATGCCGAGGCGCGCGCGTCGCAGGCGATCGCGGAACGCGACGCCGCCGTCGCGGCGGCCGACGCCGCCCGCGCGGAGGCGGCGCGGGCGATCGACGAGACCGTCCAGGCGCGAGCCGCGGCCGAACGCTCGCGCGACGAGGCGCTCCTTGCGCGAGAGGAGGCGATCCGGGCGCGAGACGAAGCAATCCGCGAGCGCGACGAGGCTGCACGGGCCGGGGATGAAGCCGACGCGCGCGCACGCAAGGCGGCCGACGATCTCGAGCGCCTGTCGGCGGCCGTCGAAGCCGAGCGCCTCGCGTCTGGGGACGCGCTGGAAGCCGAACGTCGCGCTGCGATCGAGGCGGAGCGGGCGCGCACCGAGGCAGCCCTCGCCGCTTTCGAAGCGAGGGTTGCCGACCTCGAGGCGGCACGTGACGAGGCCGAACGGCAGCGGCAGGAAGCCGATGGGCGCGCCGAAGCGGCGGCGACCGAGCGCGACGAGCTGGCCGATTTGCTCGACAAGGCGAAAAAGTCGGTCGCCGATATGCACGACGCGGTCGAGACGCGGCTCGGCGCAATCGGTGCAGCGCGCACGCGCACGCTCGATGCGTTGAAGGAGGCGGAGCAGCGCGCGGAGGCGGCGATCCGCGAGCGCGACGAGCTCGCCGCGGCGCTCGACGCGGCGAAGAACGCGGGCGCCACCGATCCCGATGTCGAACGTAAGCTCGACGCGGCCGCCGAGCGCATCCGCATGCTGGAACTGCAGCTGTTCTACCGCGATCGCGATCTCAAGGCTCGTGACGTCAACCTGACGCCGCTGCTGCCGGCGGAAGGCGTGCAGCCGTCTGAGCTCGCCGGAAAACGCGCAACGCGGCACAGCTTCAAGCCGACCACCAAGGTGAAGATCGACAACGCCGCGGCGGTGCTCGTCGATCTGTCCGTGACCGGCGCGCAGGTGATTTGCGTCGACGCGCCCGACGTCGGCCGCATCGTCACGCTCACGTTGATCACCGACGACGCCCCGGCGTTCTGTCAGGCGAGGTTGTTGTGGGCGCGCCGCGAGCAGCTCGCGAAAGGCAAGCCGTTCCGGTTCCGCGCCGGCCTCGTGTTCACCGACGCCGATGAAGACGCGATCACCGCCTACATCGAGCAAAACGCCGTCAAGTGACCGATGGTGCGCTCACACTGCGGCGCTAGGCGTATCAACCGGTCTTTTTATCGTCGCACCCGCGACCGCGAGCCGCGACTTCAGATAGCCGGCGAGCCCCGCGACGCGCGGCTCGGTGAGGATGTTGTCGTGAGCCCCGGCGACGACGCGGACCTCGAGGCCGCCGGCGGCGAGCCGCCCCCAGCCGAGATCCGGTGGCAGCAGCGCCCCCAGCCGCTGCGTCCGCGCCCGGACGAGCGTAATCGGATCGGCGCAGGCGCGCGGCACGTAGGTGGCGAGGGCGTGCGCGTGCGTCTCCAGGAACGCGCGATGCCGATCGGATACGCGCCACACGCCGAGCACGTCGCGGATGTCGGCGCTGCCGCCGTCCGATGACGTCAGCGCCCGCGCTCGGGCCAGCACCAGCCGCGCCTTGCTGCGCAGCCGCGCGAGCTTGTCGGCGGCCGGCGATCTGAAGAAATCGTCGTCGACCATCCACGAAGCGAGATTGCGCGCGTAGGCCACGACGTTCCGCGCCGCCCACTCGTGCGCCGAACCCTCGGGCGGTGCCTCGCAATCGATCATCGCCAGCAGCGCCACCTGCTCGCCCTGCGCGCGAAGCTGGCGCGCCATCTCGAGGATGACGGTGCCGCCGCTCGAATAGCCGCCGAGCAGATAGGGACCTTCCGGCGTGATCGCGCGAACAGCGTCGAGATAGCACGCGGCCATGCTCTCGACGTCCGGCAGCGGCGGCTCGACACCGTCCGATCCTCTGGCGCGAATGCCGTACACCGGTTGATTCGGCGCGAGCCGTCTGGCGAGCGCCGTGAGGTTCACGACCTCGCCGCCGATCCCGTGGACGATGAAGAACGGCGGCAGCAAGCCGTGCGGTTGCAGCGCGACGAGCGGCGACCACGGCGACACGTCATTCGGTTTCGACAGCAACTCGGCGAGCTGCTCGATCGTCGGCGCGGCGGCGAGCGCGCTGACCGGCAGCTGCCGCCCGAAGACCTTGTCGATCTGCGCCGTCAGCCGCGCCGCGAGCAGCGAGTGTCCGCCGAGATCGAAGAAATCGTCGGTCACGCCGACCTGCGCAATGCCGAGCGTCTCTTGCCAGATTACCGCGAGCTGCGCTTCGATCTCCGTCCGCGGGCCGACGAAGCTGCCGCCGGTCGGAATCGGCCAGTCGCGCTCGTCCGGCGGCAACGCGCGGCGGTCGATCTTGCCGCTCGGTGTCAACGGTAGCGAAGGCAGCGCGATCACTGCCCACGGCACCATGTGTTCAGGCAGCCGCTCGCGGCAGAAGCTGCGCACGTTCGCCATTGATTCGCTCCGCGCTTCCTTCGCGACGACGAAGGCGACGAGGCGAACATCGCCGGCATCATCTGCGCGCGTGGCGACGACGGCCTGGGCGACGTCGGGGTGCGCCGCGATGGTGGCCTCGACATCGCCGAGCTCGACGCGGAAGCCGCGGATCTTGACCTGCTGATCGAGGCGGCCGAGAAATTCGATCGTGCCATCGGGCAGGTAGCGTGCCCGATCGCCGGTCTTGAACAATCGCGCGTCCGCTGCATCGCTGAACGGATTGCCAACGAATCGCTCCGCGGTGAGCTCCGGCAGGTTCAAATACCCGCGGGCCAACCCGTCGCCGCTAACGCATACTTCTCCTTGCATACCGACCGGCACGCGCCGGAGCGTCTCGTCGACGATGTAGATCTCGGTGTTGTCGATCGGGCGGCCGAGGGGAACCGTCCGCGCGTCGGCCCGAAGGCGCCGCGTGTCGAATACGGTCACGTCGGCGGAGACTTCCGTCGATCCGTACAGGTTGAGCAGGACCGCGTTCGGGACCCGTTCATAGAACCGGCGGCACAACTCGATCGGCAGCGCTTCGCCGCTGCTGACGCACAGCCGCAAACGCCGCAAGCGATCGCCGACGTCATCGAGCGCGAGGATGTCGCGCAGCAGCGAAGGCACGAGCACGAGCCTCGTCACCGCCGACGCGGCCAGGACGTCGACGAGCCGCCGCGGATCTTTCGCGGCGTCGTCGGGCACGATCACCGTCGCCACGCCCTGCAGCAGCGGCACGAAGATCTCCGATAACGAGTCGACGAAGTTCAACGACGTCTTGTGGCAGCACACCTCGTCTGGCGCGAACGGATACTCGTGCCACATCCACGCGAACCGGTTCACAGCGCCGCGATGAAGGCCGACGACGCCCTTGGGGCGGCCGGTGCTGCCCGATGTGTAGATCACATAGGCCGCGTCTGCAGCGGTCGTCGTATGCGGCAGGTTGCCTGTGTCCCGGCTGTCGAACTGCGAGCCGTCGCTGTCGACGCAGATCACGTGGTCGACGCCGGCCAGGCGTCCGGCGACGCGTTCATGCGTGAGGACGATCGTCGCGCCGCTATCCTCGAGCATCAGCGCGAGGTGCGCGGGCGGATACCCTGGATCCAGCGGCACGTAAGCGGCGCCGGCCTTCAGAATGCCGAGCAACGCCACACCGATGTCGATCGAGCGATCGAGGCAGACGCCGACGAGCGAGCCGCGCCCGGCGCCGAGCGCCTGCAGATGGCGCGCGACCTGGTTGGCGCGGCGATTCAGTTGCTCGTAGGTGAGGCGCTGGCGATCGAACAGGAAGGCGATGGCAGACGGGGTCGCGTCCACCTGCTTCTCGAACAAGTGATGGATGCAGCCGGATTCATCTGCCGAATCCTTCATGTCGTCGTGCCCCGGGCTCGAGAGCGCCGGTGTCGCTCGTACGGTACTCGAATGAACTCGGGGTTTCAAACGAGCACACAAGAACCCGTGCAACGAGGCCGGAGTGTCTCGGGAGGCTGGCGGTCCCGGACGCTGTAAGCGGCGAGCGGGGCGCCTCTTGCGGCGCCCCGCATCCGGTCAGTTCTGCCCTTTGAACGCGTCGCACGACACGTTCGCGTGCCAGTTGACGAACGTCCCGGTGGGGCTCTCTTTCCATGCCCACACGTGGAGCGTGTAGAACGCCGGCAGCCCGAAGCGGTTGGGGCTCTCGAACAGATGGAACAGCTGTCCCATCAGCTCAGGCGGACTCGCATGCGTCGCGTTCCACGCGTCGGCGAGCACCAGAAAATCCGCGCCAATCAGTCGCAGGCGGCCGTTCGGCTGCGGCTCGTAGATCACGATCTCGGGCCGCGTCGGGTCGAGTTCGCCGTCGGCGACCAGTGGACCGTTCACGAAATGCATGCCCATGGCACCGGCGTCGGGTCCGCTGACGCAGCCGAATTGCAGCGTGTAGCCCTCGGCCTCGGCAACGCCGACGTCCTTGAAGCGTTCGGTCGCTGCGCGGACGACGGCGACGAGCGGGCTCGCGTCTGCCTTATTTGCCTCGGCTTCATGCGCGTGATCGCGCTGCGCGTAGGCTACCGGCTGGGCGAAGGCGATGGCGGCGAGCACGGCGAAAGCGGTGCAGACCACGGACTGTTTCAATCGGACGCTCATTGCAATACCTCCAGCAACAACAAAAACGTGAATGACCGGGAAGCGCGTCAACGCGTCCCCCCCACAAGTGGGATATCGAAAACCGATCGGGGAAAAGCGACATATCGAGGTCGGGACTGGCGACCGGGGTCGTCCTCTGCCGAGGACGATTCGACGCGTGGCGGGTTTTCGCGCCGGTTTCCGATCTTCAATACAGCGGGGTTTGTGTGCTTGGCGTATCGTTACTGGCGCCGACGGCCGCCCCGCGCTCGTCGAAACATGTTGGGCAAGAAGGAACGTCATGAAGGCAGCACTCGACCCGCGCACGACGCCACCGGACGTCGACAGCGCGGACACGCTCTTCAATGAGCTCTACTCGGAACTTCATCGCCTCGCGCAACGCGAATTGCGGCGTCAGGGATCGTTCGCCGGCCTGGGCGCCACGACCCTTCTCCACGAAGCCTATCTGTCGATCTCGGGCAAGGACGGGGTCGCGTTCGTCGATCACGCGCGCTTCATGGGCTATGCCGCGCGCGTGATGAGAGGACTGATCGTCGACGATGTGCGCCGCCGGCGATCGCAGAAGCGCGGTGGCCTCTTCGAAATCACTTCGCTGAGGACCGACCACGCCGAACGACTGGCCGATCCCGTGTCGCTCATCCGGATCAGCGATGCGCTCGACGAGTTGGCCGACGTCGAACCCGACCTCGCCGAAGTGATCGAGCTGAAATTCTTCTGCGGACTGTCGTTCGCCGAGATCGCCGCGGTGAAAGGCGTCTCGGAACGCACGATTCAGCGGAACTGGGAGAAAGGCCGCCTCTACCTGCATCACGCGATCGGCGACGCCGGCTCGAACGGCGCGAAGGATCATGGCGCCGCTCAGTGGTGATCGCTGGCGCGCGCTCAGCCCCTATCTTGACGAAGCGCTCGAACTCCCGACCGCGGATCGAGCGGCGTGGCTCGCCTCGATTTTCGCGCGCGATACCGGTCTCGCCGTCGATCTCCAGGCGCTGCTCGCCGAACACGATCGCGTCCACGCGTCGCGCTTTCTCGAGCAGGCGGTGCCGCTCACCTCGCGCGCGGCGTTAACGCAATCGCTCGCTGGCCAGACCGTTGGTGCCTACCGTCTGACGTCGCTCATCGGCCAGGGCGGCATGGGCAGCGTGTGGCTGGCGGAGCGCTGCGATGGCCGGTTCGAGGGACAGGTCGCCGTCAAGCTGCTCAACATCGCGCTGATGGGACGTGTCGGCGAAGAGCGCTTTCGCCGCGAGGGCACGATCCTCGCCCGCCTGACGCATCCGCACATCGCGCGCCTGATCGACGCCGGCGTCACGCCGACGGCGCAGCCTTATTTGATCCTCGAGCATGTCGCCGGTTCGACGATCGACAAGTACTGCGACGAGCGAGCGCTGGGCATCGAGGCGCGCGTGCGGCTGTTTCTGGAGGTCCTCGATGCGATCGGCCACGCGCACGCGAACCTGATCGTCCACCGCGACATCAAGCCGGCGAACGTCCTGGTCAGCCGTGACGGTCATGTCAAGGTGCTCGACTTCGGCATTGCCAAATTGCTCGAGCGCGATGCCGAATGGGCGGCGCCTGGCGGTGTGAGTACGCTCACGAGCGAGGCCGGCACCGCGCTGACGCCGGAATTTGCGGCGCCGGAGCAGGTGACCGGCGGGGCCGTGACGACGGCGACCGACGTCTATGCACTGGGCGTGCTGTTGTATGTGCTGCTCACCGGTCAGCATCCCGCGGGCGCGGCGGTCCAGTCGCCGGCCACGCTGATCCACGCGATCGTCGACACCGACCCGAAGCGCATTTCCGACGCGGTCGTGTCTGACACTGAATCGCGCGAGGCGCTCACCAGGCACGCGGCCCGGTGCGGCGTGACTGCCACCAGGCTGCAACGGATTCTCCGCGGCGATCTCGACACCATCGTCGCAAAGGCGTTGAAGAAGAACGCGAGCGAGCGCTATCCGTCGGTGACGGCGCTCGCCGACGACCTCCGGCGTTTCCTGCAGCACGAACCGATTAGCGCGCGGCCGGACAGCCTGACGTATCGTAGCGGCCGCTTCGTGCGACGGCACGCGCGCGGCGTGACGATGGCCGGTGTCGTCGTGCTCGTGCTCGGCGGATCGACCGCGTTTTATACGAGCCGGTTGGCGCAGGAACGCGACCGGGCGCAGCGCGAGGCGGTGAAAGCGACGCGAGTCAGCGAACTCATGGTCGGCGTGCTGACCGGCGCCGATCCGATCGCCAACCGCGCGACCGGCGAAGGGCCGACCGTCCGCGGTCTTCTCGATGCCGGCGCCGAACAGGCGCAGCGCGACCTCACCGATCAGCCAGACGTGCAGGCCGAGATCCTCACCGTGCTTGGCCGCGTCTACCGTCGACTTGGCGTGTTCGACAAGGCGCAGGGTCTGCTCGAACAGGCGCTCGCCGTCGGCCGAACAGCGTATGGCGCCGAGCACGTCCGGCTCGCGCAGACGCTCAACGACCTCGGCGCCCTGCTCACCGACAAGGGCGACTACACGGCCGCCGCACGGACGCTCGAACAGGCACTGATCATGCGCCGCACCTTGCTCGGGCCTGAGCACGCTGATGTGGCGGTCACGCTCGTGGAACTCGGCCGCGTCTACCAGGACCAGGGCTTCAATCAGCGCGCGGATCCCCTTTTGCGCGAGTCGCTCGCCGTTCGGCGGAAAGCGCTCGGCGAAAGCCATCGCGAAACCGCCGTCAGCTTGAACGCCGTCGCCTCGGTCTTGCGGCTGAACGGCGACCTAACAGGTGCCGAGCGCCTCCTCGAGCAATCATTCGAGTTGAACCGGACGACGCGTGGCGAGTATCACGCCAATACCGGCACAAGCTTGCACGACCTCGGCATCGTCGCCGCGTCGAGGGGTGATTACGCGTTGGCCGAATCACGGTTCCGACAGGCGCTGGCGACGAACCGCCGCGCGCTGGGTGACAGTCATCCGACTGTCGCGATGACGCTGAACGGACTCTCGCGGGTCCTGTTCGACCAGGGCCGCTACGATGAAGCGATGGCTGCGCTCGAATCCGCCCTGGATATCGCACGTCCCGCCCTCGGCCGCGATCACCAGCTTGTCGCGATCTACACAATCAACCTGGCGTCGGTCCAGTTGGCTCGAAAGGATCCGGCGGCGGCCGAACCGCTGGTTCGCGAGGGGCTGCGGATACGAACGCTCGCGCCGGGCCTCGTCCCGAATCGGCGCCGCACGTTCCCGGAGGACGACTGGAGTATTGGCGCAACCAGGAGCCTGCTTGGCGCCACCCTCGTCGCCCGCGGCGCGTTCGCCGAGGCCGAACCGGTGCTGCTCGACGCGCTGCGCGAACTCCATGCGATGCCGTCCGCACCGCGTCGTGACGTCACGGACACTGTGACCCGCCTGATCCACCTGTACGAGGCGTGGGGCAGACCGCAGCGCGCCCGGGTCTACCGGCTGCAGCTGCGATCCTGAAGGTCAGCCGACCAAAACCCAAAGAATTTGCACGGGCTTTTCAGTTGGTGTCGATCTGGCCGGCCGCTTTTCGACAAGATAACGATTATGACTTTGCTGGCCGACCTTCGTTTCGCCTGGCGATCGCTCCTTCGCGCCAAGGGGTTGACGCTGACGGTTGTCGTCACGCTCGCGCTCGGGATCGGCGCCAACGCGGCGATCTTCAGCGTGGTGCGCGGCGTGCTCCTCCGGCCGCTCGTCAATCGCGACCAGGACCGCCTGATCTATATCCATCAGAGTGCGCGCGGGATCCACATCGAAAACGCGAAGTTCTCGGTGCCTGAGCTTCGCGATCTGCAGAGCCGGGTAAAAACGATTGCGGCGTTCGGCGACTTCTCGACCATTGACTTCACGATGATCGGACTCGGCGACCCGCGCGTGGTTCGCGCTGGCGTCGTCGGCGGGTCGTACTTCGACGTCATGGGGCTGCGCGCGGTTCGAGGCCGCCTGCTCGGGCCTGCCGACGATGGGCCGGCCGCCGCGGGGGCGGCAGTGCTGACGCACCGGTTCTGGACCACCGCGCTAAAGAGCGACCCGTCGGTGGTCGGCAAGACGATCACGTTGAGCGATCGGCGCGCGACCATTGTCGGGATTCTCGAGCCGGCGGTGCCATACCCGACCGAAACCGAGATCATCGCGAACGTCGTCACCAGCCCGCATCATCTCGACGCCACGATGGTCGAGGGGCGCGTGCATCGCATGACGGATCTCTTCGGCCGGCTCGCGCCGGGCGCCGACCTGGAGAGCGCGCGCGCCGAGCTGCGCGCCGTCCACAGCGCGATCCTCGCCGCGCATCCGGAAGCCTATACGCGCGATGCCGATTTCCGGATCGACGCGGTTCGACTTCGCGACCAGATCATCTCGCCGGCGCGCACCGTCCTGCTCATCCTGCTGGCCGCATCGGCGCTGATCTTCGTGATCGCCTGCTCGAACGTCGCGAATCTCATTCTCGCGCGTTCGGTCCGCCGCGAAGGCGAGCTCGCGATCCGCGCCGCGCTGGGCGCGGGCACCGGCGCACTGCGTCGGACACTTCTCGCCGAGAGCCTGCTGCTGTGCGGCGCCGGTGCCGTTCTCGCCGTAATCATCGCGCGGCCGATGGTCACGCTGCTGGCCCGCTACGCGGCGCGCTACTCGATTCGCGCGCTCGACGTGACCGTTGATTCGACGCTGCTGTGGGTGGGGGTCAGCCTGGCCGTGATGGCTGCCGTGCTGCTCGCGTTCGTGCCGCGTCTGCCGGCGGCGGACGCAGCCAACGGGTTGGGGCTGTCGAACGGCGGCGTCCGCATCACGCCGGGCACGAACCGCCGGCTGCGGCTGTTCGCGGTCACGCAGATCGGCGCCTCGTTTGTCCTCCTCGCCGGCGCCGGAACGTTGCTGGCGACGCTCTTCGCGCTGCAGCGCACCGCCACCGGCTTCGACACGCAGCACGTACTGGCGCTCGACGTGCCGGTCGTCTCTTATTCGCGAAAGCCCGAGGAAGTCTCACGCTTCTATCGGGAAGCGATTCGAAAGATTGGCGAACTGCCCGGCGTGGAGCGCGTTTCGGCCGGGACCGCCGTGCCGTGGCGCGACACCGGCTTCTTCGCCGCGCAGTTCGCCGTCGAAGGCTACGCGAAGGCGAACGGTGAGGAAGATCCGCGGGCCCGGTTCCGCACCGTGTCGCCCGGATTTTTCGCGTCGCTTGGCGTGCCGATCATCGCCGGCCGCGACTTCAACGAAGCCGACCGCCGCAACAGCGAGAAGGTGGTGATTATCAGCCAGAGCCTCGCGGAGCGGATGTTTTCGACCGCGGGCGCGCTCAATCGCCATCTGATGTGGACCGATCCGGTGACGAAGTTCATCGACGTCAGCAACGGCCCGCGGCGGATCGTCGGCGTCGTTGCCGATGTGGACGACGAGAGCGTCGTCCCGCAGCCGGCGATGACCGTGTATCACCCGCTCGAGCAGGAGATCGGGATTGGCCGGCTGTTCGTGCGGACGCGCACCGATCCCTACGCGCTCGTGCCGCCGATCACGCGATTGATCCGCGATCTCGCGGCCGACCAGCCGGTGGAGCGGCCCGCAACGCTCGAAGACGTGCGCGCCGAGGTGCTCGCGCCCGAGCGCGTCAACGCGTTCGTGTTCGCCGGCTTCGCGTTCGTCGCGTTGACGATTGCCGTGGTCGGCGTGGCCGGCGTCCTTGCCTTCTCGGTGAGCGCGCGGACGCGCGAGTTCGGCATCCGCCTGGCGATTGGTTCGGCGCCGATCCATCTCCTGTCGCGCGTCGTCGCCGACGGCGCGGTGATTGCCGTCAGCGGGGTGGTGGTCGGCGCCGTCGCTGGCGGCGTGCTCGCACGGGTCGCCGCGAGCTACGTGCAGGATCTCAGGCTCCCCGATGTTCTTCCGACCGTCGTCGCCGCGACGCTGCTGGTTGCGGCGGCAGTGCTCGCGTCGTTGACGCCCGCCGTGCGTGCCGCACGCGTCGACGTCGTGCGCGCGCTGCGCGCCGAATAGCTGAGCTAACCTCGCATCAGGGCGGGAGATTCGCCTCCCGCCGTCCTCACGCGCTTATCCATCGTGTCTGGTCCAAGGCAGACAGATCTCTTCTCCCAGTAAGACTTACCAGCGCCCGATCGTCTGGAATGTATGAGTTGCGGCCGGAATGCCGGGTCGACGCTTTGCATCATCCGCTCGCTTAGCGCGCACAACGCGCGATGCGATCCCCCAACTTTCGATTCGGTGACGACTGATGCGACTTCGGTTTTTAGGACTTGCCGCGTTCATCGCGGCGCTCAGCCTGAGTGTGCCCGTCACCTCGGGCGCCCTGCTTGCCGCCGCCCAGTGGCCGCGCGTTCTTCCGTCGAGGGACGTCGTCTGGCGTTCCCTAGTTCCCCTGATGGGCGGGACGCCGCCGACCGCGGCCGTCAAACTTGGCGCGGCTGGCGCAGCAGCGACGCCGGTGACCATCGGTACGCAGATCGCTGGTTCGTTCGGCGACGCCACCGGCCATTCCGCGCAATCGCATCTTGTCTACGCGGCGAACTCGCGGGTCTGGTGGCTGTTCACGCTGACGTCGTCGGCCGATGCCCAGGGCGGATCGAATCACATCGTCAAGGCCTATCACTCGTCGGGTCCGGATCTGACGACGGCGACGTGGGTTGCCGCGGCTGACAGTCCGGGCGCGGCGTCGGGCTCCCCGAACGGATCGCTCGGCGGCGGCCGGTCGCTCGGCGTTGCCTATGTGAACAACAGTCCCGTCGACGTGATTCACGCCGACATCAGCATGGCGTTCGACGGGCAGGACGGCCGCACCGGGCACATCCGCGCCGTGGTCACGGGCAGCACGATCACCTGGTCGGCCTGGAATTTCTTCGACGAGCCGGCGGCGACGTGGACCGAGCCGCACGGCAACGTCGTCGGTGTCTCCACCGGAAAATTCATCCACACCGCCGGCCCGATCCTGCAGCAGGAAGTCGACGCCAACGCGCGGAAGTCCACCACCGCCGACACCGGCAGCACGTGGACGAGCGGCTTTTCACAGCCGGCGGTGATCGACGGTTCGATGCTGAACCAGAACAACTCGTTTGCGTTCGCGCCGCTGGCGAGCGACGCGATGCTTGCCGTCTACGACAACGGCCAGAACAACGAACCGAACCTGACCAACCTTCGCTACAAGAAGTCGAACGCCAACGGCACGTGGCCGAGCATCGTCGTCGGATCGCAGACCGGGGGCGACGGTAACGTCTTCTCGACCAACGCGACGATCGATCAGAACGATTGGGGCATCGCACCGGTCAGCGTCAACCGCGTCTACGTCTTCCGGCGCAAGGCCGCCGGCAGCGGCATCGACGCCGTGTCGTACAACGTCTCGACCAATAGCTGGGCGGCGATGTCGCCGGCACCGCCGGCGTTCGGCACCGGCCAGGCCGCGAAGGCCGGCGCTGGCGTCTTCGCCGCGACCGACGGCGTCAACACCTTCCTCTGCGTCATCAACACCGACAGCGCCAATTCGATTCTGTCGACGCGGTTCGACGGCGCCGCGTGGACGCCGTGGACGACTGTGCCAGGCACCGACATCGGGATTCAAACCCGTAATTACCTGTCGGGATCGCCGCAGGCCGGCAGCGGCCAGGTCGGTCTCATCTGGACCGAAGGCGCATCGTTCTTCGACATCGTCGCCACGTCCTACATCGGCGCGCCAGACGTCCAGGCGCCGGTCGTCTCGATGACCGCACCGGCGGCGGGCGCCTCGGTGACCGGCGTCGTCTCGATCAGCGCGACGGCGTCGGACAACGTCGGTGTCGCCGGCGTGCAGTTCCGTCTCGACGGCGCGGATCTCGGTCTCGAGGTCACCTCGCAGCCGTACTCGATCTTCTGGAACTCGGCGACGTCGGTAAACGGCACGCACGTGCTCACCGCGATCGCGCGCGACAGCGCCGGGAATACGACGACGGCGGCATCGGTGTCGGTAACCGTCGCGAACGTGCAGACGCCGATCATCACGTGGACGCCACCGCTGAAGATTGTTGCCGGCACCGCACTCAGTACAACGCAGCTGAACGCGACTGCGAACACGCCCGGCACATTCGTCTATACGCCTGGACCGGGCACCGTCTTGCCGGCCGGATTGGGCCAGACGCTGTCCACGCTGTTTACGCCGACCGACACGACAGGGTTCACGACTGCGACGGCGAGCGCGACGATCGACGTCGTTCTCGTCGTGCCGAATGTAGCCGGGTTGACGCAGGCAGCCGCGAGCAGCGCGATCGTCGCCGCCGGACTGACGGTCGGCACCGTGACCCGCGTATCGAGCCTTACCGTTCCATCCGGATCGGTGATCAGCCAGACGCCAACCGCCGGCACCGAGTCGGGCACCACACTCGCGGTCGACCTGGTCGTCTCATCGGGATCGGTGTCCGTGCCAAACGTGGTCGGCTCGACGCAGGCCGCCGCGACCGCCGCAATCACCGGTGCCGGACTGACCCTCGGTGCGGTGACGACCTCGTCGAGCACGACGGTGCCGTCCGGATCGGTGATTAGTCAGAACCCCGCCGCCGGTACGCAGGTGACGAGCGGCAGCTCCGTTGCCCTCAACGTGTCGTCGGGTCCGCCGCAGATTTCAGTGCCAAACGTCGTCGGCTTGACGCAGGCCGCGGCGACATCGTCGATTACGAGCGCCGGTCTGACCGTCGGTGCAATCACCACTTCGTCGAGCACGACGGTCCCCGCCGGCTCGGTGATCAGCGAGAACCCGGCAGCGGGGACCAACGTCGTGACCGGCAGCGCGGTGGCGCTGGTTGTTTCGTCCGGTCCGCCCCAGGTTGCGGTGCCTAACGTCGTCGGCCTTACACAGGCGGCGGCGACGACGTCGATTACGAACGCTGGCCTACGGGTTGGAACGGTCACCAGTTTGGCGAGCGCGACAGTGCCGGCCGGATCGGTGATCAGCCAGAATCCAGTGAGCGGGACGCAGGTTGCGACCGGCAGCGCGGTGGCGCTCGTCGTGTCGTCCGGTCCGCCGCAGGTCGCGGTGCCGAACGTCGTCGGTCTCACGCAAGCCGCAGCAACGACCTCGATCACCAACGCTGGACTGACTGTTGGACCGATCACGACGGCGTCGAGTACGACGGTGCCGTCGGGATCGGTGATCAGCCAGAACCCGGCTGCCGCGACGCAGGTGGCGACCGGCAGCGCGGTGGCGCTCGTCGTCTCGTCCGGTCCGC
>Ga0075425_100000288_pt1 | contig 46760 bp, 30 predicted proteins | sample SoiMethybrSBSTD4_FD_75300 | JGI IMG/M metagenome (GOLD analysis project Ga0075425, IMG submission 75300) | Bulk soil microbial communities from a Populus tree surrounding site in Tennessee, USA - Soil MetaG P. TD hybrid SBSTD4 | ecosystem: Environmental > Terrestrial > Soil > Tree plantation... | reverse complement strand
AACAATCAACAATCAACAATAAGAATCAACAATCCCTCTCAGTCCGCTGCCACCAGCCCCTCCACCTCACAGTTGTGATCCATTCCCAAGGCCGCCATCACCAGATCCGCCAGAGCCGCAATGAATGTTGGCGAATCATTCAAGCCGGCAGTCATTTCAAATCTCGTGATTCCAAGTGCCGAAGCCTGCGCGCGAGCTTCGTGATCGATTTCTCCTAGCGTCTCGACGTGATCTGAAACAAACGAGATCGGGACTACACCTACTTCCCATATACCTTCCGCCGCCACCGCCCGTACCGTGTGCGTCAACGAGGGCTGCAGCCATCTGCTTGCACCCACTTTGCTTTGATAACAGAGCCGGTAGCCATTCCTCCACCCACCACGTTTCATCAACAGGCTGACTGTCTCTTCCACTTGGGTTTGGTACGGATCGCCGCGTTCGATCACGGCGGCTGGGACGCTGTGCGCACTGAAGATGATTTCGGGCCGCTCCGGCTCGGGAAAGCGGGCCAGCGTTTCATCAATTCTTTCTACAACGGCTTGGAGATATCCTTCATCCCGATAGAAGTTCTCAATGCAGTGTACGGGAATGCGTTGGTGGAACAGCCGCTTCCATTCATTCAGGCTGCTGCCGGTTGTGGTGCTCGAATACTGCGGATACAAGGGCAGAAGCACGATCTCATCACACACGTCGGCAAGCACCTGCTCAATAACTTCAGCCGTGAAAGGATGCCAATAGCGCATCGCTACCAAACAGCGGGCATTAACGTCATGATTCGTGAGTCTTCGCTGGAGAGCCCGCGCCTGCCGTTCGGTAAATCGTCGGATCGGGGAACCGCCGCCTATCACAGAATAATGATGGGCAACTTTCCGGGCGCGGGTGGTCGAGATCAGTTTCGCCAGAGGCTTGCGCCCTATGCGGGCAAAAGGAAAGTCAATGATGTCAGGATCGCAAAAAAGGTTAAATAGAAAAGGTTCAATCGCTTCCAGCTTGTCCGGCCCACCCAGCTGAAAGAGTACTACTCCAATGCGCCGATTTGGGTTACCCATCCCCCGGGAGTCCTTCAAGAAGAAAAAGCATGTTACTCAATCGCGGGAAGACTCGTCAACGCGGGGACGAACTCACCGAACTCACGCCGCGCTCGCCCGCGCTGCGAAGAAACCAAGTACCTGCTCTGCTGTGATGCCTTTGAAGTCCGGAATCGACCAGTTAGCCCCATGTCGCGCGAGTTCACCGGTCTGGTTCCGGTCGACTCCGAGCACGAGCGCGAAACCTCCTCGCCGTCCCGCTTCCACCCCGGCGATAGCATCCTCCGCAATTCCTGCCCGCTGTGGGTTTCCGTGTGGGACCAATTGCTGGAAGCATGCCAGGAAAATGTCAGGTTCAGGTTTGCCGTGCAGGTGCAGTCGGTCGCTAACCACACCATCCACAATGGCCTCAAAAACATCGCGAATTCCTGCTCGCTCCAGGATTGGCACAGCATTTCGACTTGAAGACGCCAGGCCAACGCGAACTCTGCGCTCCCGCAACTCCCGCACGAAGCGCACAGCTTCCCGATCGACATCCACGCCGACTTCGCGGACTTTTCTTAAGAACATGTCGTCCTTGCGATTTCCAAGCCCGCAGACCGTCTCCGCCGTTCGAGGATCCGAAGGGCTGCCATACGGAATCGTAATGCCGCGCGAGGCGAGAAAGCTGACCACACCGTCATAACGCGGCTTGCCATCTACATAAGCGAGGTAGTCATGAGTGCCATCAAATGGGCGAAATGGTTCGCCCAGGCGCAGGGCACGTGTCTTCAGATATTGATCGAACAATTCCTTCCACGCCGCGGCATGCACTCCCGCCGTGAACGTGATCACTCCGTCTAAATCAAAGATCATCGCGTCCGGGCCATGATTCATCCTGAACTCCTGTTTGCCCCCCCGCACTCACTCGCAGTACACCAAGAATACCGGGCACCCGGAAGTCCTGATCACCACTCGGGTCGCGCTGGGATCGTGATCCCAATGCCCATGCCAACCCATGACCACGAGGTCAGCATTGCGCTGGCGAGCCACCTGCGCTACTTCCGAACCCGGCTGTCCGCCTGTGACCACCAGGTCGAAATGCATTGATGACGGCGCTGCCCCCATGGCCAGCATGCGGCTCATGAATTCATCCGCCCAGGCAGGCCATTCATGTTGCGGCTGGTCCACATATCGCGGAGCCGAAAGGCTTCCTGGTTCTTCGCCCCGCGGATTGCGCCGGGTTGCCACGTGCAAGGCGATGATCTGCGCCCCCGCAAGGTGCGCTAATTCCGCTGCCGGTCCGGTAGCAGGGTGGCAGGCGGGTGTGCCGTCATGCGCCAATAAGATAGACCGCAGCTTCCACGCAGGATGGTCAGGCTCCGGTGCCAGCAACACAATGCGTTCGGGCTTGGTCAGCAGGATCGATTCTGCGACCGCGCCAAATCGCTCGCCATTCAACTGCTGGCCGGTGTGCGTACACATCACGATCAGCGCTCGCGGCAAATCCCGAGCCGAGTGGATTACCCGCTCCGCTGGAGTGCCTTTGCGATGATCCATGACTACCCCGCGCGTCTCCCCGGGCTTCAAGCCCAGCCCAGCCAGCGTGTCCTGGGTGGCCGCTGCTTGCTCGCCTACATAGACCACATGGAGAGTGGCGCTGTGCAGCCGGGCCAATTCCCGCGCAATCGGAATTGCTAACTGCGAAAATTTTCGGCCGTCCAGGGGGAGGATAACGTTCTCCACCGTGCGTGGCTTGGCTTTGCGACGCTCAACCGCACCTTTCCATTCAGGTAGTGCCGCAGTCACAACAGCCTCCTTCCTCCGCCTTGCGGCGTCAATGAAGCATGCGCCACGGGTTCCAACCCGCCTGAGCACGCTCCGCCACGTACTCCTGCCGCGGCGCAGCCATCACCTCCGCCCCTCCATCCAGGCGCACTCTCACCGGTTCCGCGCCTTCAACCGCGATGCGTACTGCGCTCGGTTCAATCGCAATTTGAAGTCTGCTCTTGCGCCACTGTAATGGAAAGGAAAGCCGTCTCCAATGCGACAATAAGTTGGGCGCGAGACATATCCCATCCTGGTGTGTTCTCACCCCCGCAAATCCGAATACCATGGCCTGCCACAATCCACCCAGGGCGGCCGCGTGTACGCCGCCAGCCGCATTCCCCATGTTGTTGCCCAGATCGATTTCGGACGCCTGCTTCAGATATTGTTGCGCCAGATGACCATCCCCCAAGCGGGTGGCCATAAGAGCATGGATCGAAGGACTTAGAGAGCTTCCATGCCCAGTCCGCGGCTCGTAGTATCGGAAATTAGCCGCGCGCGCCTCCGGCGCAACCTCATCCCACAACAGGTATGTGGCCATCACCACATCTGCTTGCTTCACAATGTTCGTACGCTGAATGGGTTCGTGTCCCAGAATCACATCCATCGCTACCGAGCGCGGTTCGTAGCTCTTCAAATTCACCGGCTCTTTCGCGAAATATCCCTGGAACTGTTCAAACAAGGATGTCTGCTGATCAAACGCTGCGAACATTGAATCCGCCAGCTTATGCCAGGTCTTCAACTCGTCGTCCGTGACCTGCAGGCGGCCGGCAAGCTCGCGCCACCGCTCCGGCCAACGGCCTTGAAGTAACAATGCCGTCTCTGCTCCCCGGCGCAGATTCCACGCCGCCATTAGGTTCGTGTAGGCATTGTCATCCACATCTTCGTGGTACTCGTCGGGACCGATGACGTGCCGAATGTGGTACCGCCCGTCTGGCTCGATCGTGCCTCGACTGGCCCAGAATCGGGCAGTCTCCAGCATGATCTCGGCGCCGCACTGCGAAAAGAATTCCTCATCCCCCGTCACGCTCCAGTACTGCCATATGCCATAGGCGATGTCGGCGCTGATGTGGACTTCCATCTCGCCGTTCAGCACTCGCATCACTTCGCCGCCTGGCGTGATGATTGCCTTCGGAGTGGTTTCCTCGCCCGTATCAGCCGATTCCCAGGGATACATCGCTCCGCGAAATCCCGCAGCACGCGCTTTCGCCCGCGCCGCATCCAGGGTGTGATAGCGATATTCAAGCAGCGCCCGCGCCGACGGCGGATGTGTAAACGTGAAGAACGGCAGCATGTAGATCTCGGTATCCCAGAAAACGTGCCCTTTGTATGCGCTGCCGGTGAGGGCGCGAGCGCCAATCGAAACTCGCCCGTCCTCCGGATTGGCGGCGCTGATCAGGTGGTACTCCGCAAAACGCAGCGCGCGTTGCAGGAAATCGTCACCTACGATCTCCACATCGGCTGTCTCCCATCTTGCCTGCCACTCTGAGGCATGCGCTGACGCCGCCCCAGAAATGCCTTGCGGAAGCACCCAATTGAGGTGAGTCAATGCGTGTTCAAATGGCTTAGGTTTTTCGCGCGATGTATATACCGAAATCAGCCGGTGGAGATGGCACTCCGTACCGATCTCGGCATTCATCTCACATCGCTCCACGATGCGGCGCTCGTCCGCATCAATTACCCGCTCGCCAACTGTCCCTGTGGAAGCCACCAACTGGCCCATCACGGCGAATGCAATATTGACTTCCACCCCGGGCGAGCATACGACCAAAGGCAGTACATTGGGACGTTCCGGACTGCGCCTGGGCTTCCAGTCGGGCGCGGGAAAAGTCATAGCGCCCGAATCAATTTCGATCGAGCTCTCGAAGCGCACCACACTGCTGTAGTTTTCCGCAGTCAAGGCCACCGAGTGCAGCAATAGGTGGCGGTCGCTTAACGATGCCAGCCGGCATGCCACAATCCGGGTAATTCGACCGTGCGGGTCCCGATGCCGCCACTCCCGCCACAGCATGCCTCTCCGCAAATCGAGAACGCGCCGATGCTCCAGCACCTGTCCGCGTTCAATGCTCAGCGCCTGATCGTCGATCCAGATCCTGATACCGGTCCAGTCGGGCAGTGTCATCAATTGCGGCACAGCCCCCGGTGTCTGTGGATGTTCGAACACGCCGGCAATAAATGTCGCCGGGGCGGAGAGCGCACTGCCTTCGGCCAGGCACCCACGGTTTCCTACATACCCGTTCGCGATCGCGAACAGCGACTCAACTTCGTGCTCGCGGGCCAGCGTGAACCCCTCTTCCACGAGCAACCAATTGGGATCAGTGCTGCGGAATAAGGCTGGCACCTCGTTGGGTATCGTAGTGCTGGGCACCGGCTGCGCATAGGCCAACCCACCGTCGCGGGTATCCACCTGAGGTTGTGACGCCGAAGGGTTCATGAAACGCCTCTCCAAGGCTCGGTCTATGAGTTGAGGTGAGTCGCTGTGCCCGCCTCACGGGAAACAGCTCTCCTTGGGTGCTAAATCTGTGATGTCATTCCCCGGATATTCTTTGCCTCGGACAAACTGCCTGGAGACAACATTCCTGCCTGCCCGGGAATCGGAACATCAGCGAGGCGCCCTGCATGAGGATTGGTTTCATAGCTCCGCCCTTCATTTCCGTGCCGCCCAAAAATTACGGCGGCACCGAGCTCTTCATCGCCCAACTCGCTGAGGGACTCAAAAAGCACGGCATCGACTCTATTGTTTACACCAATGCGGAATCCACCGTCTCTGTGGAAAAGCGTTGGCTCTACGAACCTGCCGAGTGGCCGATCAAGTCCGATATCTACTCTTTTATTAAGGAGATCAATCACACCTCCTGGGCGATGCGCGATGCCGCCAGCGCCTGCGACGTGCTGCACGTGCACTCCGCCTGCGCCCTTACCTATTCAGGTTTCATCAAGGCTCCGATTGTCTGTACCCTGCACGGGCCGCACGAGCCCAAACTCAGCGATCTGTATCGTCAGTTTCCAGACGTGTCCTATATCTGCATCAGCCGGTTCCAATGCGCGCAGGAATCCATGCCGCACCGGCGCATTATCCATCACGGAATCGATCTTGCCAGCTACGACCTGAAGGAAGAGAAGCAGCCGTATCTGAGCTTCATTGGGCGCATTGCCCCCATCAAGGGCGTGCATGTAGCGATCACGGTGGCGAAGAGCGCCGGGGTGCCACTGAAAATTGCCGGCGATATCCAGCCCGCTTACCGTGAGTACTTTGAACGCAAGATCAAACCGGAGATCGACGGCGACTTCATTCAGTACATCGGAGTCGCCGACCTGAAAGCTAAGAACGAGCTGCTGGGGAATTCGATGGCCATGCTGTTTCCTATTCAGTGGAACGAACCCTTCGGCCTGGTGATGGTTGAAGCCATGGCCTGCGGAACTCCTGTGCTGGCCCTGCGCGGCGGGTCTGTCCCGGAGATTGTGAAGGACGGCGTGTCGGGATACGTCTGCCGATCCGTACGAGAACTGGCCCAGCGAGTGAAGCAATTGAACTTCAAACCCACGCATCTTCGCGCTTACGTAGCCGAGAATTTCTCCCTGGACCGCATGGTCCGTGAATACGAGCAAGCCTATAAGGACGCCATTGCACCGACAGCGGGCCGAAGCGAAGCCGCGTAGCCCGAATGTGTGGCATGGAGATGTCCACGCGAACAATCGAGGCTACAGGCACCTCGGAAGCTTGCGGTCGATTCTGGTCATCCTGATCGGAATGTGGACAGCGCCAACTTCGCAGCGTGATAGCCGCACATGCCGTGGACGCCGCCGCCGGGCGGGGTTGATGAGGAGCAGATATAAATGTCTTTGGCCGAGGTGGCGTAGTGTCGCCACGTAGGGCGAAACAGGAATTGACGAATATCCATGGCGCCGCCTCCGATATCCCCGCCTACCAGATTGGCGTCCATGCTTTCGAGAGCGGCAGGAGAGAACACGCGCCGTGCCAGGACACAGTCCCGGAATCCGGGGGCGAAGCGCTCGAGCTGAGCTTCCAGCCTGCCGAGCATGTCTACCCGCGATCCATTCGGAACATGACAATAAGCCCATGCCGTGTGTTTGCCTTCGGGTGCACGAGACGAATCGAAGAAACTAGGTTGAGCCAGCAGAACAAATGGCTGGTCAGGGTGCTGGCCGTTTCGTACTGCTTTTTCAGACGCGGCAATCTCCTCAAAGCTTCCTCCCAGATGGATCGTCGCTGCACGCAAGCATTCGGAAGACTTCCAGGGAATGGGTCCGCGCAATGCGTAATCGACCTTGAACGCGCCGGGGCCGTAGCGAAACTTGGCGAGTTGGCGCTTGTAGCTGTTCGATAATCGTTCTCGGGCGATAGTGACAAGTTGTCGCGGAGTCAGGTCGCAAAGAATGAGATCGTAGCGCGGCAGGGATACAAGACTTTCAACCCGCGATGAGCTATTAACGTTGCCTCCAAGCGTTCCAAGATGGCGGCACAAAGCATTTGTGAGCGATTGCGAGCCGCCCCGCGGAATCGGCCAGCCCACGGCATGCGCCGAGATAGCCATCAACAGGCCGAACGCGCCGCTCAAGGGTTCATCTAGGCTGAGAAACGAATGGGCTGCGAGGCCGGCGAATAGGGCCCGAGTTCGCTCGCTGCGGAAATGGCGGGCAACGGACCTCGCGGAGAGAAGAGCGCTCACCCCAAAACGCGCCATCAGCCAGGGATGCTTCGGAATCGAAGGAATAGGACGCAGAACCTCCACAGCAAAATCTTGCCAGCGCTTAACAAACGGCCGCATCAGCTCGCTCCAAGATTTGCCGTCGACCCCAAGAGAAGCGTCGGTTTCCCGCAGGTCGCGTTCCAGCATTACCGCGGTGCCGTCATCGAGCGGATGCGCGAGCACGGCCGGGGAGTGAATCCACTCCAGACCGTGATTGCGCAGGGGCAGGGAAGAGAAGAACGGCGATCCGGCAGCGAGGGGATGCACGGCGGAGCCAAAGTCGTGAAGGAAACCCGGCAAAGTTAACTCCATCGTGCGGGCGGCGCCGCCGGGGATTGGCTCCGCCTCGAGGACGTCAACCTGCAATCCTGCCTGCCCCAGAACGATCGCGGCTGCGAGTCCGTTCGGACCGGAGCCGACCACGGACGCGCTAGGCCGGTTCACGACTCACCTTCATTGCACAGCTCTTCTCTGTGTCCTCTGTGGTTAACAAACATCAGAACCACTGCGGGCATAGAGCTACACAGAGGTATCATCGCCGTGGCTCGACCGTGGGCCATTCGATCATTTTGAGGCTGCCATCAGGCTCTCGCTCCAGAGTCGGCGCGTAGAGGCCAAGCAGTTGGCGTCGCCACCACATTCCGGTTGCACGTTTTTCTGCCAGCGTCGTAAACCAGTACTGCCAGAGCACGGCACGAATCTGGCGCGGCGGCTCCTGCGGGAAGGGATTAGCCGCAAAGAGAGACAATACATCTCTTTCGTTTGAGAGCAGACCCACTTCCGTGTTTGGCACGATCGGGTACTCGCGCCACGAACCCAGTGACGCGAACCATAAATTCCAATCGAAACGCGGTTGATAGGGCGCATAGATCCGCGGCGGCTGATTCAATTCCTGCGGCTTGTAGCGAAACGGGTATGCCACCCAGTTCTGCCCGTCCGCTGAGCCTTGGAATTCTATTTCATATCGTCCACGTGTCATCACTGCGAATAGGCCGTATTGATTGGCAACGCGAAAGGGTTCAAGGGCGGTCACCGGAGAAGTGGGCAGCGGCAATGTGACAAACATCCAGACTAGTTCCGCTATCGTCGCGTAAAAAATCCAGATCAGCATCAGAGCGCCTGCCGATAGTTTTAGCGTGTGCAGGACCGGATCAAGCGTGGCCCTCCCGCCATTGGGTTCCGACATCACTATCTGCGGAGTTGATGTCTGAGGCGCCAGGCGCGCTTTCCATCTCTCCGGCAGAATACTCAGCACAAAACGATCATCCAGCAAGAGTACGCCGATCGCGAGAACAAGATAGTTTAAGAACGCGTAGTTCGCCGTCAGGATTACAGCGATTTGCCACGGGGTCACGATGAAGAAGCAGGCAATCCGCCAACGCCGCGGCAAAAATAGCATCCAGATAAGGCCCAATTCCATCGCCAGCGTCGCATAGACGGTTGCCGCGTGAAACCAGTGGGGAAGGTGCTGCACATACCAGCCAATCCAGGTGGGCAGAGGACCATTCTGGTAGTACTCATCCATAGCGGTGAAGTGGCGCCACTGGGGATCGCCGCTCAAGATCTTGACCACGCCAGATTCGAAGTAGATGCGAAACCACTCCCACTGCAGCAGGAAAAGGCTGGCTCGCGGGGCAGGATGCGTTGCCGCGAGGCGGGGACGAAGTCCGGGCGGGGCAAAGAACAGGGAAATGAAGCCTGCCTCGAGCAGCATTCCGTCTGATTGATAGCCCGAGAAGTCTTGGGCCGCGCTCACGAACGAGAGGAAGCACAGAAAGCAAATTACCAGCATTCCCCGCGGCCACAGATTGAGGATCAGCAACAACGACGCGACCATGCCAGCCCAGCACAAGGCGCTCAACATGGCCGATCCGCTTGACCACCACAGCAGTGTCGGTGCGTACCACAGTCGCTGCCAAGGACCCAGCGATTGCGCAACTGCTCGAAGATAGTGATCCCCAGGCAGAATTCCGGCTGGGCCGATGAGGCCGCGGATCTGAAAAATCAGCGAATAAAATGCGGAAAAGTAGATAACAGCGAGGGAACGCAGAAACAGCCAGCGTGAAATGTGGCGGTCGGACTGCCCATACTGCCAGTCAAACGACCAGCTGATCGCGGCCGCTGGAGTCCAGGCCATAACCGCGGCTCATTATATGGGCCCACGGGAATCGAGCGGGTTTTGCACACCCACAAAAGCGTTTGTGGCGGCTGAAACCGGCTGTAAAGTATGGATAACACTTACGCAACTCTCCCGCCGACGGTTGGGGCGGAGGACGGTCTTTTGCGCAACCAGAAACGGGCTCACACGGGAGGCCAGGATGGTGCATAAGGGGCCCCGTTCCGTCGTCCTCCGCGATTCGCTTTCCCGAATGGCAATCTGAGTACCAAGCAGTTCTGCAAGAAAGCGACACCAGCAGAACTGTTCAACTGCATTGAGTTGCGGAAGCCGCAATTCACAACCGGCTCGAGATCCTTAAAAGGATCTTCAGACCATGGCGCCGAGCGAAGTGCAATCGCTGCGGGGCTTTTGTGGCCGAGGGCGATTAAGCGCGACGAGCTTCATTTTGGATAACGGCAGAAATGATACGACCTGAGTCATAGGGCGGTTACGCCGGTCTCCACGGTTTCGTTACCCGTGCTTGCGGCGTTTGCCGAGACGCCAAAAACCGGTGTCTGCCTTTTCGACGGAAGAGAAAAGCTTGTCGGAGTCTGCCGATTGGGGCGGCTTCGGACCTGGCTCTGCCTTTGCCCGCGGTTCCGGCCCGGAAGCGGAGTGCCACTCAGCGGAGACCGCGTGCAGCTGCGGTTCCTCGTGCGCCTCAGATCCTGGCTCCTCCTCATCGAGTAGGGGAGCCACCATCCGCAACGAATCCACCTCTTTCTTAAGTCGGTCCAGTTCGGTTTCTTTCTCGATCAGAATCTCGCGAACGTCTTTCATGGGCATCTCGGACATATTGGTCTTCTTGGTCTTCGGCTCTGGGGGAGTTCTGAAAGCCTATCAGTCCTGCTTCTTTCGCTCAAGCCGCCTCAGCCCTGTGAGGGCGGAGCGCAAAACCCCAAGAAGAAGACAAGGTCGAATGAATTCAACAACTTAGCCCATCCGATGTTCCATCCAGTCCACTAAACCCTTATTTTTCCCCTTTCGACGGGTTCTAGCTGTTGTTTTGCCGGCGATTCCATAACATAAGGTCGACTGAATCCACTTTTTTCGGTAGACGCTAACCGGCGCTTTCAGAGAACCGTCGCCCGTCGAGAGTCGTTTGTTTTTGGTTTAGAGGCTTACCTGTGTTGGTAACGGGGACGGTTTACAAAACGGCCGACAACTTAGACTGACTCGAAAGCGAGAGGACATGCACAAGCCTATTAAGTACGTTGAGAAAGCTGTGACGATTGGCGCCAAAGGTGCCTGGGTTGTCTTTGACCGCTTAAACCGCATCAAGCCGAATCCGTCGCCGACTCCGAAGTGGTCTGATAAGCCGCTGCTCAAGTCTTACCAAAAGAGTAAGCCGCCGCTCGGCTGGCCTCGGTCAACCGACTCGCTGTGCCCGAGGTGTGTCCCCGAAATTCGAAAGCGCATTCTCGATGGCGAGCTGCCGCATGAAGTTCTGCTCAACGAAAAAGTCGGCGAGATCAAAGCCACGATTATCGAGCGCGATGGCAAGGTCATGATGGTCAAGCAGTGTCCGAAGCATGGCCTGTTTGAAGATGTAATGTCTGTTGACACTGAGTTTTCGAAACACTTGGAAGAAGTTTTTCCCGGCCGCGACATCCGCGCCCACAATGACGAAAAGCTGCACCACCACGGTTCTTCCACCGTGAAGTATGGACGTGGCTCGGTGCTGACCATCGATCTTACCAATCGCTGCAATATGATGTGCGATCCCTGCTTCATGGATGCCAACCAGGTGGGCTTCGTTCACGAGCTCACGTGGGAAGAAATCAAGCAGATGCTGGACAACGCCATCACTATTAAGCCCAAGCGGCAGATGAGCGTGCAGTTCTCCGGCGGCGAGCCGACGTTGTCGCCATATTTTTTGGATGCGGTGCGCTATGCCCGGGAAGTTGGATACAACTCTGTCCAGGCCGCCACTAACGGGATTGAATTTGCAAAGAGCTTTGAGTTCGCAGAGCAGGCCGCTGAAGCCGGACTGCGGTATGCCTACCTGCAATTCGATGGGATCGGCAATGCTGCCAATGCCCATCGCAAAGTGGGCAATTTATTCGATGTGAAGCTTAAAGCTATAGACAACCTGCATCGTGCTGGCGTGGAAATCGTTCCGGTGGTCACGATCCTGAACGGAATTAATAACGAGCAGGTCGGACGTATTATTCAATTCGCGCTGGACAATCCCAAGAAGATCGGTTTCCTGTCCTTCCAGCCTGTCAGCTTTACGGGCCGCGACGAAGCCATTACCGACGAGCGCCGAATTGCGCAGCGCTACACGCTTTCCCATCTGGCGCACGACGTGAAGAATCAGACGGGTCTTGGCGAACCGAAGCGCGACTGGTTTCCCATTTCCTTCATGTCCACCTTCAGCGACTGGGCTGACCTGATGCACGTCAACGATGCCAACAACAACTGGGGCCAGCTCTCCTGCGGTTGTCACCCCAATTGCGGTACGGGCATGGCCATAATGATCGATAAGGAAACGAAAGAAGCCGTGCCAGTCACGGCGTTTCTGCATGGCGATCAACTGGCAAAGGACATAGCCAAGGTTAACGACGCGGCGCGTGGAAAATTTCTAACTGGTTTCGGAATGGCGCTGTGCCTGATGAAGAACTACGACCCTTTCCAGTCACCCACACACTTCAAGCTGATGGATCTGCTGCAAAAATTCGACAAGAACTACAATGTGACCGGGCGCAACTACGGCAAGGTCGGTCCGGAGCGGACGATCGAAGACGTGATGAAGCGGCGCAAGGACCGTTGGAACTTCCTGTTCATTGCCGGCATGTGGTTCCAGGATCTGTTCAATTACGACTTCCGCCGCACCGAGCAGTGCATCATTCCTTATGCGACGCAGGAAGGAGAGATCTCCTTCTGTGCATACAACACTGGCGTGGGCTGGCGCAATATCATTGAGAAGATGCACATGACAGCCACGCTCACCAAGTGGTACGACGAGCACGGGCGCCATGAAATCTTCGCCGGCGGCAAGAACGTAAAGATGGAGTCTACCGATCACTCGCTGGTGCTACGTGACGGCATCCTCACCGAAGAAGAGCAGCACGATCTCGACAAGCTGGGTATCGCCAAGAACGCGCGCGAAGAGAAGCTGCGGGCGCGGGATGCCAAGCTGGCGCAGCACGGACCTCAAAAGAACGACGATGCATACAATGCCCGCATGGCGTCGCTCTATCGCGAGGTCGTGTTGAAGGAAAAGCCTGCCCACTCTGAGAACGGGTTCATTCCGCTGGGCGCGCTGGTGAAGCCGGCCGATGGCAATGGGCATGGAGGCCCCGTTCCGCAACGGAGCGAAGTAGCCGAGCCAGTGCTGGGAGACTAAATTGTAATTTAGTAATCGCCTAACTGATTTTTGGGGCCGCCGCTGAGCGGCCCTGATTTTTTGCCTTGGGGAGGCGTTTGTACGGGCGGCCTCCGGAACGGAAAGGCTGGGCGGGCCGGCTATGCGAGAGTAAGGCGATTAACGACCGGTGCCGCCGTACTAAAAACGACCGGCCCCGCCGTCGTTGGTGTATCGTTGGCTGCCATCTTTGTGGCATCGATTGTCGAAAATGGGAACTGCTTATGCTGATTGACTCTGCCCTTCACGAACTCAAGGGTGCTTTACGTGGACAGGTGCTTGGGCCTGCGGACTCCGACTACGACTCGGCGCGCGGAGTTTTCAACGGCATGATCGATCGCCGTCCTGCCGTGATCGCGCGTTGTGCCGGGGCAGCGGACGTCATTACCTGCGTGCGCTTTGCCACGCAGCACCAGCTCCCGGTTTCGATTCGTGGCGGCGGCCACAGTGTTTCAGGCACCGCGGTCTGCGACGCCGGGCTGATGATTGATCTTTGCCGTATGAAAACTCTCCGTATCGATCCGGTGGGGAAGACGGCGCGTGCCGACCCCGGCCTTCTCCTGGGTGAGTTTGACTGCGAAGCGCAGGCCTTCGGCCTCGCCACAACGCTCGGCACCTTCTCACCCACTGGTATTACCGGCCTCACTCTGGGCGGCGGACTGGGCTGGCTGATGGGCAAGCATGGTCTGGCTTGCGACAATTTGCTTTCCGTCGATATCGTTACCGCTGATGGCTGCCTGCTGGTCGCCGGCGCGGAACAAAATTCCGACCTCTTCTGGGGAGTGCGAGGGGGAAGCGGAAACTTTGGCGTGGTGACCTCCCTGGAGTACAGGCTGCACCCGCTGGGGCCCGTCTTTGCCGGGTTGGTGGCGCATCCACCCAGCGAGGCCCGCAAAGTGCTACGTTTCTTCTGCGATTTCGCAAAGAATATCCCTGACGAACTCGGCCTAATGGCTGCGATGCTGACACTGCCAGATGGCAACACCGTGGTGGGCATGGCCGGCTGCTATAGCGGCGAGCTGAAAGACGCCGAAAGAGTGCTCAAGCCACTGCGCTCCTTCGGCTCTCCTCTGGCCGATCACTTTACGGTCATGCCCTATACGGCATTTCAGAAGGCGCTTGACTGGTGGGCAGTGCCGGCGCAGCGGCATTACTGGAAGTCTGGCTTCATGCAGGAGGTAAGCGACTCCGCCATCGATGTGATGGCGGATTTTGGCGTGCGCAAGCCGTCTTCCGGATCCGGTTTTGGCATCGAGATCCTTCACGGCCGAGCCGCCCGTGTTCCGCACGACGCCACGGCGTTCGCACATCGCGATAAACCTTACAATTTCCTCATGCTGGGGAATTGGGCTTCTGCCGCAGAGGATGATGCGGCAATGTGCTGGATTGGCGATTTCTGGAAGGCGATGGCTCCGTCGGTTGCTGGCGGCGTGTACGTCAACTATTTGAGCAGCAATGAAGGAGAAGACCGCGTTCGCGCTGCTTATGGCGCCAACTACGAGCGCCTGGTGCACCTCAAGAACAAATACGACCCCACCAATTTTTTTCGGGTGAATCAGAACATTCGTGGAGGCAAAAGCGCCGCATCCCAGTAGACGGCGCTGCCGCACGGCTGCTTGTTCCGAGCCTGTCCTCCGAAGAGCGCTGCGACGGACGGCACCGAGTCAACTTCGAAAGCCTGAGACCAGCATCCGAACACCCGATCACTCGGGATGCTGGCTTCTCCATGCCGCCGCCATTTGTTCCGCTTGAGAAACCTCGTCGGGAGTCATCTCAGCTTTAACGTCGGAAAGGTTTGCCTCAAAGCCAGTTAACCTGGACCACATGTATGCCTGGACGTAGTCTCTGGGAACTCCTCGGCCTTCCATATATAGCAGTCCAAGATTGTTTCTCCCCTGACCTGCTCCTCCAAAATCAGGGACGTGCTCGGCTGCATTTCGATACCAAGTATGCCGCGCGGGCGCAATCCTGTTGCACTCCTCTGCCATCTTCGTACATCTGGCCCAAACTGTTTTCCGCATCAGCATCGCCCTGCGCTGCAGCTTTGCGGTACCACTTCAAGGATATGGATAAGCATTGTGAGCGCAGCAACTACTGAGCAGGCCCGCGGTAGGAAGTCATATGGCTATGAACGCCGTCAGAGAAATGAATTTCTAATCCATCGGGAGCTTCCTGGACCGACGCACTTCCGCCGCGGACAAAGCCGCGCACTTCATGAGTGCGAGCATCGCGGAGCATGAGCACGGGATAACTTTGGGCATTCCAGGAGAGCTGCAGATTGCGATCCGGCCTGCGCTGCACATTTATTGAGGGCTGCTGGCCTGGCGCGGCTGCGGGCAACACGCGCGCGAGTTCTCGACCATCTTTCGAAATGCTCAGAGTATGCAGATTAGCCAGATTTTCCGGCGTCGCGGGCACAACAAAAGAGAAGATTCGCAGTGAGCTGCCGGGGACATCAGCTACTTCCGGCGCATCGAAAGACACAGAAAGCAAGCTGCGGCCAAGTGCATCGCGCGCCTCCCAGGTATACGGGCCACCCTGGGGCGGAACTCCGGTAGCGCCAACGCGGAAAGCAGGCTCCAGAATCACTCTGTCATTCTCAATGCGTCCCCAGACCAGCAGGCCTTCCTGAGTACCAGCAGTTCCCACCACATCCGGCGCGACATCGAAGCTGTTGCTCAAACGAAAATTCAGAACGGACGTGTACACGTAATCACTGACCCATTGATTGGAGCAGTAGCCCATGATGTCGGTATGATCCGAGGTCTTCAGATTGCTGGTGCTGGCAAAGGCATCCCAACCGGGCAAGCCGATGATGCCGCCTGGGTAGGGATAATTGGGATCGGGATTACTGGCGCCGCCACAGGGGCTGTGTTGACGCCCGAAGTTGTGCCCTTCTTCATGCGCCAGGACCGATGGACCACTGCTGTAGTCCCATCCGATCGCAGCCGGAAAGCCGATATAGCCAATTCCGGCGACACCGCTGGTGTAGCTCACCTTTACGACGCCATAATAATAACGGTCCGTCACACCGTCAGCGCTACGCTTGGCGCTGACTTCGCTGAGCACGTTGGACCAGCCGGTCCCATTGCTGCTCAAGCTGTTAACACTGGACTGCAGGGTCGCGCCCACCGTAACGTTCACGGCGTCGGGCACAGGGTGAAGGCGTTTCGCAAAATCGATCCAGTCAGTGCGGGTACGGGTTGCATTCTCGACGACCCCGGTGAGACCGTTTCCCGTATGCACCGGAAGCAACGTGACCTTCCAGGTATGCAGCGTGCGCACATCCAAATTCTGCGAGAACTGGTTATTCGTTTTATCCGATTCGGTGATGGAGCCGGAAGGGTCTACCAGCGCCACAACCTGAACGCCCGGCTGAATCCAGGCGGCAGGCACCGCGGCGTCCCAGGAAGCATCAGTATTCGGATCAATGCTTGTCGGCACTGAACCTGACGGGGCGCTGATGGTCAGAGTGTTCGTAATGCTGCCATTGATGAACTGCACTCTTACCTGTGGCGCGACGGTGTTTGATTGATTTGCCTTAACAAACACTCGCACCCAGCCGCTTCGGTCTTTTACTAACGGCACAGAGCTGCTGGGATAGTCCTGTGTCGCCTGGGTGACGTAAAGACCATCGATCGTGAGATCGAGACCGGAAGCGGTTGTCACGGTGAAGCTGTTCACGGAGCTAGCGCTTCCGGTCGGGGTGCTTACTGAGATCTTACCGCTGGTAGCTCCCTGGGGCACCGTGGCGGTTATCTGGGCGGCGCTGTTCACGGTGAAAGATGCCGTGGTTCCGTTGAAGGAGACGGCGGTGGCGCCAGTGAAATTCGTCCCGCTAATTGTTACCGATGTTCCCACCTGGCCAGAAGTTGGATTGAAGTCGCCAATCGTCGGGCCTGCACTGGTGATGGTGAAACTGCCAGTGGATGTCGCGCTTCCGTTTGGTGTAGTGACACTGATCTTTCCTGTTGTGGCCCCGCTCGGAACGCTCGCTGTAACTTGCGTGGCGCTGTTTACGGTGAAGGAGGTTGTCTTTCCGTTAAACGCGACGGAAGTTGCGCCGCTCAGATTCGTGCCGGTGATGGCGACGGAGGTGCCTGCCTGTCCGCTGCTGGGAGTGAAGCTGGAGATGGTCGGCGCTGACGCAGAAGTCACCGTGAACGTGGTGCCCGAAGTGGCCGTGCCTCCCGTCGTAGTCACGGAGAATTTTCCTGTGCTGGCACCGGTCGGCACGGTGGCGGTAATTCGTGCGGCGCTGCTCACCGCGAAGGACGTTGCTGTGCCGTTGAGCGTGACCTTCGTCGCACCGTTCAGGTTTGTGCCTGTAAGAACGACGCTGGTACCGACCGGGCCGTTGCTGGGCGAAACGCTGGTGATGGTGGGGGGCTTGAGCTGGCGGGAGGGAGTCGCGCCTGCGCCGCCACCGCAGGAAATCGAGGTGGATAACAAACCAATGCCGGTTAGGGCTCCTAGGACTCGCGTAAGTCGATTATTTCTGGGCATGATTTCGAGTGGGTTGTGCGTCATTCATTTACTTGCGTCCTGATCTCGCGAAATGCTGTGGTGGAGTCCTACCATCATGGTTGGGGTTCCGGATCGGTGCAAGAGCCGCTGGTACGTGTACTTAGCGGTAATCCTTTAGTAATTCGTAGTCACTGACACGGGTTTGGCGGGAACCGATTTGCGGCCGAGAGTTGTGGGGTGGGTCTAAAAGAGTGACGGCGTTCGGAATCCCGAGCGCCGTCCACGAAGGTTTTTGTCACTGCGTGTTACCGCGGCCCTCTGCCATTGCCGGAGTTAGCTTGCCGAATAGGCCGTCTGATTCGGCGTTGGGACCGGCCGTGAAGAAGAGTTCGGTTGCGGAACCGGCATTAACATTGTTGCCGAAGCCGAGAGCCCAGAGCCCATCAATCGTGATGGGCACTCCCGCGGTATTCAGCAACGTGCCGGTGAACGCCCCCGTCAGGGCGTTGAAGGCATGGATGCGGCCATCGCCGAAGTTCCCAATCAAGTATTGGTGTGCGAACACTCCAAAGTCGTTGGGCGCCAGAGTGATGCCCCAGGGCGCGTTCAGGAAATTTCCGTGCTGAAGGCGCAGCAGGAGCTTTCCATTGGTGTCAAAGACGGAGACATAGCCGAGGCCAGGGCCGTGCTCTTCGTCCTTACCCGTCGCCTCTTTCTTGGCAAAGGTCACAACCAGATTGCCGCCCACGTTCTGAATATTGAATGGTGAATAGCCAGCAGGAACTTGACTATCCTGGAACGCTCCCGCCGGAAGCGTAACCGGGTTGAAGAAACCGTTGAACACATCAACCGCGGCGGTCTGGAAGTTAGTCGCGTACATGAACGTGCCACCCGGCACCGAGGCAAGTGCAAGCCCTTTGTAGACTGCTTTCCCCGCGCGATTCACCTTAATCACAGCCGAGGTTAAATTGACCTGGGGAGTCCATCCGGAGATGGTGCCGTCCTCGGTGGCAAAAAGAAAAATCGCGGGCTTCCCTGGAGCGACTGGAAATCGCTGTCCATCATAGTTAAAAGCCGTACCGGTAGGAGCCGAGGTCCCGTTGTTCCCGGGAGCTGGGATGGTGACTACGAGGCTCTGCCTAGCGCCGGTACCGTCGTAGAGAGTGGCAAGTCCGGTGCCGTTGTCTGAAACCCACCAGGGACTGCCGGATGCTCGCGAAAGCCCCCAGGCGTTTACCAAATTAGGATCGATATTCGGCGCCGCAGGGGCAACGGCCGACCTATTGGTCGTGAGATTTGTACGGGTGAAATGCTGGGCAACAGCAAGTGTGCTTGTGAGCGTTACCAGCAGACAAAACAAGATGGCGTGCAGCACGCGAGACGAGGGTTTGTACATGGGAGACCTCACTGGGTTATTTTTCCGCGAGCGCGGGCGATTCGAACCTGGATAAGCCGAACGGGCCAATTGGCGCGCCCGCCGGAGGATGTGCGGCTACAAAGCTAAGCTTTGCAAGCTTCGGAATTTGTCAAACACTTGTCACTAAATTGTCAATTCCAGGTAATTGCAAGAAGCCATTGACGCGGAATCATCGCGTTTCCTTGAGTGCCAACAAGATCTGTTCCACGATATTTTCCGGTGAGTGGCTCACGTCAATGGTGATGGCATCGCGGGGTTCTTCGAGAATGGCGAATTGGCTCGCCAGCAGCTGTGTTGTGGCAAAGTGTCCCCTACGCGAATGCAGGCGATCGCTTATCAACTCTAAAGTACCGGTTAAATAGACGAACTTCATTTCGGGACCGGCGTTGAGTTGCTCGCGATAGCTCTGTTTCAGAGCGGAGCATGCCAGCACCACATGGCGGTGCTCCGCTATCCATTGATCAATGGCTTTGCGTATGGCAAGCAGCCAGGGTGCGCGATCCGCGTCCTCCAACGGAAATCCATGACGGATTTTGTCCACATTCGCGGTGGAGTGAAAGGAGTCGGCGTCCACGAATTGCCACTGGAGACGCTGCGCGAGCAGGCGGCCCACCGTGGTCTTTCCCGCCCCGACAACTCCCATTAACAGAACAATCACTCGAGCTCGCTTGGATCGAAAGGTCAAAATCTGAAATCAATGACCACAGAGGACACAGAGGAGCATAGAGGAGCATGCCTGTGCAAGCGACATTGGGGTCGGGCCAGCAGTCCAACGCTACTTGTATTTTTTCTGGTGTTTGGTCCTGGAATTCGCTATTACGAAGCTGCCGTCCGCCTGGGCCATGACCTTGATGTAGTTCCCATCCGATTTGTCGTCCACATTCGCTATGAATTCTGCCTTCACATTGTGATCTTTTCCGGCATCGATCGCGTAATGCAACTGCCAAAAATCTTGCAGGCCCGGAGAATCGTGCACCGTCTGCCACGCTTCCAGGCTGCCGCCTTTGTGTGGCCCATTGTCCATGATTGCGACTCGGGGATGCAGTGCCCAGACGATACTCTTTGCATTTGACTGGTCGAAGCCGTGGTGAGTCACAACATAAAGATCGACAGTAGCAACACGATTGTTCGGGCAAACCAGCTCCAATTCCTTCTTCTTGGTGAGGTCGCCTAGATCAATCATCCGAAATTTTCCGTAGGTTAACAAAATGCCCAGGGATCGCGCGTTCTCGGTGGGATCGTCCGGCGGTACCGGCTCGGATGCGCAGTAGGGATTGGCTTCGCCTGCTCCCGGCAGGGGATTGGTTATGTGTTCTCCAGCAGCGGTAAGCGCTCGGATGGTGATCCCACTCATGGGAAGTCCGTCGCCTGGACTTAAAACGAGGTGTTTGGCGTGACCGAGAACTTTCTGGTAAGCGGCGTAATCTTCTCGGGTGACATCTGTATCCTCCTGGTTGGGGCCATGGTCTACAAAGGTAGCGATTTTCATGCGGTCAGCCAATTGCGTAACTCCGCCGACATGGTCGCGATGATAATGGGTGATCAGGACGTAATCGAGCTGTTTCAAGGCTGCCATCTTGGCCGCAGCCACAATGCGATCGGAATCCCTGCCGTTAAATCCCGCCCAACCCGTGTCAATGAGCAGGGACTGACCCGTAGGGCTCACGATTAGCGTAGCCTGACCGCCTTCGACGTCGATGAAATAGATTTGAAGCGGCCGCTTTTCTTCGGCTAGTACGACAAGAGCAGACAGCCAAGCCGCAAGAACCCAGGCCAGCACTCGGGCAAAGCCACGAGGTATGTTCCGCCGCCCGGACGAGGGTGCCCTCGATGCCCGGCGTTCCCGGGATTCTTTTTTCGGCGGAACTGAGATGCCAGCCTCTTTCGCGCTGTTCCTGCAATTCTACAGGCAGTTCCCTAAGCAACATACGGGGAACAATGTAGCGGAACGGCCTTAACGGTGGCCGTGCCACGTGGGGACTTTTACCTGTCCATGGAAATGCGGCAATAATCTCCCAGAACTACGGAATGTAACGTATCGAACAATCACCAAACATCCTGCATTGTCCTTTTGAACGTTTGAACGTTGTCTCAGTGCGGCATGGAAGACAAGCGGCTCATTCTCGAAATTCGGCCGGTACTGGATGGGCGAGGGAAAGAGTCGAGAGCACTTGAGCAGCGATCGCGTTGGCTCAAATTTGCCGATCTTGCTCTGCGCAACCAGGGAGTGGCACCGAATGCACAGGACCTGAACGAATTGGCTGACCTAGGCCGGGCAGAGCAGGAGTGCATAAAGGGAAGGATTGACTCCTCCGTGAAGAATTACAGACGGCTCAAGGGAAAGATTAAAGCCAAGACACTCCGCAAGGCAGCTTGAATCGAGGTTGTTCCAAGCTACATGAGGGCCCAAGATTGATTTATGGAGGCTCCATTCTAGGCACCCAGGCTCGCAAGTGCCAACCCAACCGTACCGATGTCCTCGTGAGCTTGGGAACTGCTCAGTTTTCACTCACCTCCAATTTGCCACGATGAAACACGACATCTATAGCTATGCTATTTGACAAAGATTAGTGAGCAGGGGTACCTTAGGCGCTCGGTAAACGATTACCCCAGAAGAGGTTGCACCTCTAGGGGAGAAGCTTACTCCGATGTTGCTGCAGGACTTACGTCACCAGGTTCTGGAGGCGAACCTTGAGCTCGTGCGCAGGGGGCTGGTTTTGTACACCTTCGGCAACGTCAGCGGAATCTGGCGTGGGGACAATCTCGTAATAATCAAGCCGAGCGGTGTCCCCTACGAAGAGATGAGGCCCGAGCACATGGTGATAACCGATCTTGAAGGAAAGCTCGTCGAGGGCAAGCTGAAACCTTCCTCAGATCTGCCGACTCATCTGGTCTTATATAACGCCTGCCAGGAAATCGGCGGAGTCGCTCACACGCACTCTGAATACGCTACTGCCTGGGCACAGGCGCGAAGGCCGATACCTTGTTTTGGGACTACTCACGCAGACTATTTTCATGGGCCTGTCCCCGTCACGTCAGTCCTGCGGGATGACGAAATTGCGAGCGATTACGAAAAGAACACCGGGCAGGCTATCGTGCGCGCTTTTGAGGGGCTCGATTACGGCTCTACGCCCGGTGTTCTCGTAGCCAATCACGGGCCATTCACGTGGGGACCGGATCCAGCCGCCGCGGCGCACAATGCAGTGATCTTGGAGTCGCTGGCGCGAATGTCGTTTCTTACCATCACAATCAATGGGGATGCGGGGCCGATCAGCAGCTGCCTGCATGACAAGCACTATCTACGGAAGCATGGACGCACGGCATACTATGGGCAATCATAAGGAAACCGAATGAACCCGTTCATGGCGATGTACGTGGAAACACGGCTGGTGCATTTATCTGCCGTGGATCTGGCAATCATTGCTATTTATTTTGCCTTGGTGCTGGCGATCGGTTTCTACCTGAAGCGCTTCGCGCAGACCGGTGAAGATTTCTTTTTGGCCGGCCGGGAGATGACTGCGTGGGTGGCGGGTTTGGCATTTGTTTCCGCCAATCTGGGTTCGCTCGAACTGCTGGGCTGGGCGGGAAATGCTTACCAATACGGCATCATGGCGGCGCATTGGTATTGGGTCGGCGCCATTCCTGCGATGGTGTTTCTGGGCATTGTGATGATGCCCTTCTATTACATTTCGAAGACCCATTCAGTTCCCGGTTACCTGAAGCTGCGTTATGGCTCAGAAGCGAGCGGCCTCAGCGCGATCACGTTTGCGGTGATGACCATTCTGATGTCCGGTGTCAACATGTATGCCATGGCTGTGGTAATGGAGGTAGTTCTTGGGTGGAACCTCCACTTCAGCATCGTCGTTTCGTCTCTGACTGTGGGTGTGTACGTTGCCGCAGGCGGGTTGTTTTCCGCGATCTTCAATGAGGTTCTGCAATTTTTCCTGATCTGGTTCGGCGCGTTGCTGATCCCCATCCTGGGTATGGTTGAAACTGGGGGCTGGAGCGGCATGGTCGCCCGCATTCATCAGAATTTCCCTGGCCAGGACTTCACCCACATGTGGGGCCCGATGAACTCATTTGCCAACAATCCGATGGGCATTCATTGGACCGGCATTGTGTTTGGGCTAGGTGCGGTGCAGGCCATGGGATATTGGACCACCGATTTTCTGGTAGTGCAGCGCGTGCTTTCTGCGAAAGATGTTCGCTCCGCCAAGTTGGCGCCGATTATCGGTTCGTTCTTCAAGATGGCGGTGCCGCTGATTGTGATTCTTCCTGGATTGCTCGGGCGCGCGGTTCTGCCCATGCATCTGGTCCCCGGCAGCCAAGCGCAGGCAGGGCAGTTCAAGTATGACGACGTTCTGCCCCTCATGCTGGCGCGTTATTGCGGGCCCGGATTGTTGGGGCTCGGAATCACCGCACTGGTGGCGGGCTTCATGGCGGGTATGGCGGGGAATGTGAGTGCCTTTGCGACCGTCTGGACGTATGACATTTATCGTCCCTATCTGCGCAAGGATGCTCCTGACAAGCATTACGTTTCGATGGGCCGCTGGTGCACCATCATTGGACTGTTTGTGAGCATCGGGACCGCGTATCTGGTCATGAAATTTGCCAGCATGATGGATTACGTGCAGGCGTTGTTCGGATTCTTTATTGCACCGCTGTTCGGCACGGTTTTGCTGGGGATGCTGTGGAAACGGGTGAGCCGGATGGCGGGATTTCTGGGACTCCTGGCCGGCGTGCTTTCCTCCGTAGGTATGTTTACGTTGATGAAGTTGGATGAACGGTGGGTGAGCGTGTTTGCGCTTTCTCCGATGGCAAAAGGCCTTGCACAAGCGATGTACCAGGCGCTGTGGTCGTGCGTCACTTGCGTGGTGGTCACTGTGCTGGTGACGCTGGTGACCAAGCCGCGTCCTGACGAAGAATTGGTTGGACTCGTCTACAGCTTGACGCCAGTGGCTCGCGAAGAGCATGCCAGCATGCTGCACAAACCGCTCTTCTGGGGCCTTGTGGCGCTAGCAGCGTTCGTCATTTTACAAATCATTTTCTGGTGAGGGCGTGAGCGAAAAACATCACATCATTCCGGTCTGGTTCTTCGTCGGTGTTCTGCTTCTGGTGTACGGAGTCTTGATTCTTGGGAGCGGGTTGGTGGAGTGGTCGAATCCGCCGAACACGGTGTTGGCTGAACTGCATGCGCCGGTCTGGTGGGGTGGATTGTTGGTGGTTTTGGGTGGTGTGTACTGCCTGATGTTCCGGCCGGGGAAGAGCACCTAGATTGTGGTGTGTAGCGTGAGAATTCCCTCGTGATACTTCCTGTCCTGGGTGGTTGTAAATTGTTTGGAAACCACAAAGGACACGATGGTAGACGAAGGAAGGCAGTGGGATTTTTATGGCGAACAAAATGACTATGGGTTTGATCGTGGGGAACCGCGGCTTTTTCCCCGATCACCTGGCAAAGAGCGGACGGGAAGAAATGCTGGCTGCACTGGCCGCCGCCGATATTGACGTGGTGGCCCTTACTCCGCAAGAGAGCAAATACGGAGCCGTCGAGACTCGCGAAGAATCCCGGCGTTGCGCCGAACTGTTTAAGAAAAATCGTGATCGTATTCAAGGGGCGATTGTCACCTTACCCAATTTCGGGGAAGAACGTGCCATCGCAGATACCTTGCGGTTAGCGGACTTGCGTGTGCCGGTGCTGATTCAGGCGACGCCCGATGATCCGAAGAAGATGGGGATTGCCTTCCGCCGGGACAGCTTCTGCGGGAAGATGTCCGCCTGCAACAATTTGAGGCAGTACGGCATTCCCTATTCAATTACCACGCTTCACACCGAAGCTCCGGATTCCGCAGAATTCGCGTCGGATTTGCAATGGTTTGCGGCCGTTTGCCGCATCGCCAACGGCTTCCGCAATCTTCGGATCGGCGCAATTGGGGCCCGGCCTGCGGCGTTCAACACCGTCCGCTATAGCGAAAAAATTCTCGAAGCCAATGGAATTTCCATCGAGACTCTGGACCTTTCTGAAGTCCTCGGCCGCATCGATCGCATGAAAGACACCGACGATGCCGCGCAAGCCAAGCTGGCATCGATCAAGAAGTATGTCGACTCGAAGGACGTCCCGGCTACCGCGCTGATGAAAATGGCGAAACTCGGCGCGGTTATCGACCATTGGATGGCGGCGACAGAAGTAACGATCAGCGCGGTGCAATGCTGGACTTCGCTTGAGGAACATTTTGGCGTTGTACCGTGCACAGTGATGAGCATGATGAGCGAGCAGCTGTTCTCCAGCGCTTGTGAGGTGGATATCGCTGGAGTACTTGGAATGCATGCGCTACAACTGGCGTCAGGCACACCTTCTGCACTGCTCGACTGGAATAACAATTACGGAACCAATCCTGACAAAGCTGTGTGCTTCCATTGCGCGAACCTCCCCAAGCACTTCTTCCGGTCTTTCAAGATGGATTTTCAGGAGATCATTGCGGGTACGGTGGGCAAGGAAAATACTTACGGCACGGTTGTCGGCCTGATCAAGCCAGAAAAGATGAGCTTCGCGCGTTTCTCCACTGACGATACGGCTGGCCGAATGCGTGGCTACGTTGGAGAAGGCCGCTTCACCGACGACCCGCTCAACACCTTTGGTGGCGCTGGGGTCGTGGAGATTCCGAAGATGCAGAAGCTGCTGCGTTACATCTGCGAGAACGGCTTCGAGCACCACGTGGCGGCGAATCTTTCAACCGTCGCAGCTTCTGTACATGAGGCGGCAACCCGCTATCTGGACTGGGATATGTATTGGCACGACTCTCCTAACGGAGCCTGCTGATGGCCATGGTGGCGGGCGTGGACTTCGGAACTCTGAATGTCCGTGTCTCGCTGGTTGATAGCGAGCGCGGAGTACTTCAGTCGGCGGTTGCGGATTATCCCCTCCACCGCAAGCGCGACGATCCTGAGTACGCCACACAATCCCATGAAGATCACATGCGCGCCTTGGCAGCAGCTACGCGCGAGGTTCTCGAAAAATCGGGCGTGTCGGGACACAAGGTAGAGGCGATTGCTCTAGATACCACGGGTTCTTCAGTCCTTCCCGTCGACAAGAACCTGCAACCTTTGGACGAATATTACCTGTGGTGCGATCATCGCGCCAAGGGTGAAGCCGCGGAGATCACGGAAGCCGCCCACCGTGAAGGTCTCGAGGCGATTCAGTGGTGCGGCGGTGTGTACTCTTCCGAGTGGGGCTTCTCCAAGCTTCTGCACTGGCTTCGCCATAATCCTGCAAAGCGCTCAGCGTTTGCCTCTGCATTCGAGCACTGTGACATGGTGGCCGCCACGCTCTGCGGCATCGCCGACCCCCGCAAGGTCAAGCGGAGTATCTGCGCCATGGGCCACAAGTGGCTTTGGAATGCACGCTTGGGAGGGCTGCCGCGGGAGAGTTTTCTCTTAAAGGTAGATCCCTTATTCGCTGGGGTGCGCGAAAAACTTCAGGGGGAATATGCCACCTCGGACCAGGTTGCGGGAACGCTGTCCCCCGAGTGGGCGGAGAAGTTGGGGCTGAAGCCGGGCATTCCGATACCGGTGGGTGCGTTCGATGCGCACTGGGATGCCATCGGAGCCGGTTGCCGCACCGATGACATGGTGAACGTTATTGGTACCTCGACTTGCATCATCGGCATAACACCCTCGGTGAACCTGGTGCCGGGAGTATGTGGCGTGGTCGAAGGCAGCGTGCATCCGCAGCGCACAGGAATTGAAGCTGGACTTTCCGCCGTCGGCGATATTTTCAACGCCATCGCCACCCGCGCTGGTTCGGACGTAAGAACGTTGAGCCAGGGGCTGGAAAATTATCGTGGGGGACAAACCGGTTTGCTGCGCCTGACCTGGGACAACGGCGATCGCACGGTGCTGGTGAATCCGAATCTGCGCGGCGTAACCCTGGGATGGAATCTGCAGAGCACTGCTCAGGATGAATTATTCGCGGCCATCGAAGGCACTGCCTTACACACACGCGTCATTCTCGACCGCATGGCGAAGCACGGCGTGCAGATCAAACGCGTGATCAACGCGGGCGGCATTCCGCAGAAGAATGACATGCTCAACCGTGTGTACGCCAATGTGCTGGGACGGCCGGTATTGGTTCCCGCCAAGAGCGTGGTCAGCCTCGGCTCGGCGATCTTTGCATTTCTTGCCGCCGGGGTCTTTCGGACAATCGACGAGGCGCAGGACAAGATTTGTTCACCTAACCGGGAATTCCAACCTGACAAGTCTGAGCAACGCGTCTACGACCAACTGTACGAGCTGTACAGCAAGCTGTATTTTGCCTTCGGGCAGCCCCGCGAAGCATTCGGCGACGTGCTTCCAAAACTGATCGAGGTCTCAAGTGCAGCGAGAAGTGCGGTCCGAAGCGGAGCAGCGTAATGGACCGCGGATACTGCATGCTTAATCTCACAATTGTGAAAGGCATCAGCATGATAATGGCGAGAACAATTTCGATGACGATGCTGTGCATCGCGCTGTATGCCACAGCTACGGAGGCGAAGACCAAGGTGACCACGCAACCGTTTGGAAAGATGCCCGACGGAACCTCCGTCGACGTTTACACACTTGCGGACGGGCCGGTCGAGGCACGCATCACGAACTATGGCGGAATCATCGTTTCTTTGAAAGTTCCCGATAAGAAGGGTACGGCCGCGGATGTCGTGCTCGGGTTCGACAATCTCGATGGGTACGTTGCTAATAACAATCAGAAGGGCGGGGCCTTTTTTGGCGCCCTCATCGGACGCTATGCCAACCGCATTGCGAACGCGAGTTTCACGTTGGATGGCAAGAAATATTCCGTTCCGCAGAACGATGGACCGAATTCGCTTCACGGTGGGCCGCACGGTTTCAATAACGTGGTCTGGAAAGGAAAGGCGATCAACAACGGAGTCGAATTCACCTATCTGAGCAAAGATGGCGAGGCGGGTTATCCAGGCAACTTGACTGTGGTGGTTCGGTACACGCTGGCGAAAGGCGATCTACGGATCGACTATTCGGCCACGACCGACAAGAATACAGTCCTGAATCTTACCAATCATTCTTATTTCAATCTGGCTGGACAGGGACATGGCAACATCCTGAATCACCAGCTCACGTTGCACGCGTCACGCTTCACGCCGGTGGATTCGACCTTGATCCCCACGGGCGAACTGAAATCGGTCGACTCGACTCCATTTGATTTTCGTAAGTCGACGGCCATTGGGGAGCGGATTGAGGCTAACGACGATCAGCTTCGCACCGGGCACGGCTACGATCACAACTGGGTGCTGGATTCGGCTGGCGGAAAACTCGCGGAAGCGGCTGAGGCTTACGAACCTTCATCAGGACGCCTGCTACGGGTGCTGACCACGCAGCCGGGTATTCAGTTTTATAGCGGCAATTTCCTGGACGGCTCCATTAAGGGGAAGGGAGGAGTCGCGTACGAGCATCGTTCAGGACTCTGTCTGGAGACACAGCACTTTCCTGACTCGCCGAATAAGTCAAGTTTCCCATCGACGGAGTTGAAACCGGGGGGGAGGTTTCATAGTGTGACGGTGTTCAGCTTCTCGACGCGGTAAGCCCACCGCTTGTCATCCTAAACGATTGGGGTCATTCGCGAAGCGAGCGATTACCAACCAAGGGTCCATGCCTTTTGGCTGACATTCCTGGTTCAGTCAGGAAATGCATAGATCCTTCGGCCTGCAAAAGCGTGCGCCTCAGAATGACGATTCCGGGAGTGTTTTCAGCAGGTCCTACTTCAGAAACCTTCAGGCAGCTCGCTCCTCTCGCAGCGCGGCTTCAATCTCGGCAATTTCCGCTGGGGACAGGCGGAGTTCGAATGCGGCGCTCATACCTTCCACCTGCTGTGGACTGCGGAATCCAACAATAGTGCCGGTAACTGCTGGATGATTCAGAGTCCACGCAATCGCGATCTCGCCGGGGCTGAGTCCGCGGCGCTTGCCGATTTCGCGCAGGCGTTCGACCAAGCGCAGGTTGCGGGAAAGAAGCGGCTCGCGGAAATTGGGAAGATTGCGGCGCCAATCTTCGGCAGTGAAGTTCGTGACTCGTTGCTTGGTCATCCTGCCGGTAAGCAGTCCGGCAGACATCGGCGAGTAGATGATTACGCCGATATTCTGGCTCTGCGCGTACGGCAGAATTTCTTTTTCGATTTCGCGTGTCACCAGGGAATACGGTGGCTGCAGGGAAGTGATGGGCGCGATCGCCTGCGCGCGCTTCATCTGCTCAACGTTGAAATTCGAAACTCCGATGTAGCGGACCTTGCCTTCTTTCTTTAGACGCGAGAGCTCGGCCCAGCCTTCTTCGATCTCTTCGTCGGGTTCTGGCCAGTGGATCTGATAGAGATCAATGACCTCAGCCTTCAGGCGCCGCAAGCTGCCTTCGCATTCGCGGCGGATCGATTCGGCCTTCATCGACGCACCCACGTTGCGATTCACGTCCCATACACGCGCACATTTTGTGAAGACGTAGGGACGCGCCGAGCGGCCGTGCAGGGCGCGTGCGACGACTTCCTCGGAATGGCCGAGACCGTATAGGGCTGCGGTATCGATCCAGTTGATTCCACGATCCAGAGCGGCGTGGATGGCGGGAACGGAATCATCTTCGTTCTGCGGACCCATACTTCCATACCATCCGCTGCCGCCGACGGCCCAAGCGCCGAATCCGATGCGGGTGATAAGTAGATCGCTGTTTCCGAGCTGCCTAGTTTCCATCGAGACACTCCATGTGCACGAAGATCACAGCACGCCGGAAGCGTTGTACTCAAGATTTCAGCAGAACGTAGGTGTTGTAGCTTTCTTTGTTGATGCTCATGAAAGGGCGCATGGTGATGCTTTTTCCGTCAGCCGGGACCGCCGTCGAGTCGCCCATGGCATTGCTCGTGTATTTGGCCCTCAGGAGTTCGGCTTTGTCGAACGCGGGCTGCGAGTCGGCAACAGCGAACAAGACCAGTGGCCCACGCAGCAACGCGACCAGATCTGGATGATTTGCATCCACCGCTTCCACGCGCAGCGGCATGGGTAACTCGAGTTCCATGCGGTCGCCTTCTTTCCAGGTGCGCCGGATACGGGCGAACGTTCCCGGTTGCACTAGCTCACTTACGCGCTTGCCATTCACGGACAAAACAGGCGATGGCGTTGCCCACGCGGGAATCCGCACATAGAGGGTATAGTCCGCCGGACTCGAAGCTGAGACTTCGAACCGAATCTTATTATCGAAGGGATATTTTGTTTGCTGCGTTAGTGAACACTTAGTGGAACCGTCCGTCCAGCGCACAGTCGACGGAGTGAACAGATTGACGTACACGCCGTCAGCCGAGCGGAGATATGCGCTGATGTGGTAGTCAGCGGCAAGTTGCGGGAACGTTCCCGAGCAGCATGGCCACTTGTCTCTGTGCCAACCTTTCTTCCCAGGGATGCCGTAATCCGAGTAATAAAAGGAGGTGCCATCGGCCTCGACCGGCCAAGCGCCGAGAATTGTGTTGTAGAGCACGCGCTCCATGCTGTCGCCGTACTGCGGGTCTTTCGTGGAGCGCAGCAGGTAGCGCGTGATTTTGAAGTGTCCGTAAGCACCGCAGGGGGTTTCAAAGCTGGCATGGGTCGAACGCAGGCTGTCGCCCAATTGACCTCTGCCCGGTTCCCCGAACGCTTCATCGGGGCCCCAGCCTCCAGTCGCAAAGCTTTGAGTGCTCACGAGCATTTCGAAGCCGTTCTTGGCGGCGAGAAGATGTTTCTCAGTTCCGAGCGTGATATATCCCTGCATCGCGGAGCTGAAGGCGTTGACGTGGCTGTAGGCGTGTTCGAATGGCATCACGTTGTTGCCGGCGGCAAGCGGATCGAAGTATGTGTCATCCTCGAGGTATTGCTTTCCCAGATCACGGTAGAACGTCTTGCCGCTGCGCTGATACGCGAGAAAAAGGTTTTCCGGCAGAGTGTAGCTTTCGTCCCAAGTGTAAGAGGTGTCTTTGTGAGGTCGCGAGCGCTGCTCTGCTCGAGATAGCGCCTTTTCGGGTAGGTACGCCACCATGGCGCGAGTCAATTTTTCGTGAACGTCCATCGCCATGGGGTCATTTGCGAATTCATGGGCATCGATCAAACCGCAGGAAAGTTTGTCGTACGTGTAGGCTGGCAGCCGGTAGTCGACAAAAAACTGCGCTTTGGGGTCGAGCGTTTCAGCGTAGCCTTTGACGAGACGATTGACCTTCGCGCGCGTCTGCTCTGATCCGGTTACCGCGTAGGCGCGGGCGAGGCCGGATACATATTGACCGAAAGTGTGTCCGGCGATGAATCCATGGAAGTCGTTTCGTTCCAGGCTGAAGCCGGTGAGATCGTACCAGCCGCCCATGTCTTCGCCCGGCCCAGGAAGACCAGCTACTTGCCGGAAGACTTTTAGGAGGCGGTCGTCATCGAGGTTCAAAAACCGGGCGTGATTCTCGTCGAACTGGCGCTTCATCGGGCCGTCATGGAGTTGCACGTCACTGTATGGAAAGGTGGCAAGCGGCAGATGGATGGCGACGGAGCCCGTTTGCGCCTCTGCTGCGGTGACGGGAATGGCACGCGTTGCGTATACGGCCGCGGCTGCTGTGCCGGCTGCTGCCTTGAGGAATCTCCTGCGGCTTAGCCCATTGCTCATGGGAGTGCTCCTCCTGGGAAACGTTTGCCCGAAGTAAAAGGTACGCAAGCCGCCAGCGATGTGTCAAACCCATTTGCGCTCGAAGTAGCCCTTCTCCTGAGTAAGCGATAAGATTTCTCGTCTCGCATCTCAAAATCTCGAAGGGTTGGGTATGGAGACGCGCTCATGAATTTTTGGAAAGCAGTTATGTTAGTGATTGCGCTCAGCCCTCTTGTCAGCACCCCAGAGCAATCTGCCCCGAAGCGGCCTCGCGCTTCGACCACACTAACGAATCCTCTGCTTTCCGTCGGGCCTGATCCGTGGGTCGAGTTCAAGGACGGCGTTTACTATTACATGAATACTACGATCACGAACTTGACTCTATGGAAGACCCGCAGCATGGCTGAACTGAAGTCGGCTCCTAAGAAAATTGTGTGGACTGCGCCAGCCTCGGGGCCGTACTCACATGACATTTGGGCTCCCGAGATCCACTTTCTTCAAGATAAGTGGTACATCTACTTCGCGGGGGATGCGGGCACTAATCAGACGCATCGCATCTGGGTGCTTGAGAACTCAAGCCCCGATCCCTTCCAGGGCAACTGGGAGATGAAGGGCAAAGTGGCCGATCCCTCGGACAAGTGGGCGATCGACGCCTCGGTTTTCGAGGATAAGGGAAAGCTCTACCTAATCTGGTCTGGGTGGGAGGGAGACGAAAACGGGACGCAAAATATCTACATTGCTCGCATGCGCAATCCGTGGACGGTAGAAGGGCAACGGACACGTGTCTCCACGCCCGAATATCCCTGGGAAAAAGTGGGCGACGTCGACCCCAAGGTGCTTCCTGGCAATCCTCCGCATATTGACGTCAACGAGGGCCCGGAGGTTTTGCAGCACGACGGCAAAATATTTTTGATCTATTCGGCAAGTGCGTGCTGGACAGACTACTACTCACTGGGCATGTTGACGGCGGATTCGGGCAGCAATCTTCTGGATGCCGCGTCGTGGAAGAAGTCTTCGCAGCCGGTCTTTCAACAATCACTACAGTCGCGCGTTTATGCGCCGGGGCATAACTCGTTCTTCAAATCTCCGGATGGAAGGGACTGGATCCTTTACCATGCTAACTTGGCTTCGGGACAGGGTTGTGGGTGGCATCGCGCGCCGCGCGCGCAGCCCTTTACATGGAACGCCGACGGCTCGCCTAATTTTGGGCGCCCGATCGCGGCGGGCACTCCGATTGACTGGCCGATTTCGCCCGAGGCGCAGTAATCTCCTTCAATGCAGGATCCGGCCTACGCACCTCAGACTTAGCACTTGAATTTCCCCGCGCCTGATTGTTATGGTGGGTGCCGCATCCTGGGTAAGCGTTTACGTAGTATGGCAACTGGCGGGGCAAACCGCTCCTAAAGGAGAACTCACACCATGCCTTCCAGCTCCAGGCGAAACTTCTTGAGACAGGCATCCGGCACGGGTTTGGCATGTGCAACCAACGTCTTATTTGGCCGCGATTCCTGGGCCCAGGCGAGGTCTTCAACTGCCGCAGGAACGCCGGCTCGAGTTTACGTCGATTCCCGGCGCACGATTTCTCCGCTGGATCGCAATCTTTTCGGATCGTTTCTCGAGCATCTGGGGCGAGCGATCTACGAAGGGATTTACGAGCCGGGCTCAGGTCTGTCGGATGAGAACGGCTTTCGCAAAGACGTGATGGCCGAAATTCATAAGCTTGGAGTGCCGATCATTCGCTATCCGGGCGGCAATTTTGTCTCGGGTTATGACTGGCTCGATGGGGTTGGCCCGAAACAGGATCGCCCGCGCGTTCTTGATAAAGCCTGGAATTCGATCAACACAAACCAGTTCGGCACGAACGAGTTCATGGCGTGGTCGAAGGCGGTTGGGAGCGAGCCTCTCCTGGGCCTGAATCTTGGCACTGGTTCAACTGAGATGGCGGCGGCGCTGGTGGAATACTGCAACGTAGAGAAGGGAACTCGCTGGAGTGATTTACGGCGCAAGCACGGAGTTGCCGAGCCGTACAAGGTGCGCCGCTGGTGCCTCGGCAATGAGATGGACGGGCCCTGGCAAATCGGCCACATGACGGCCACGGAATACGGCCTTAAGGCGCAGGATGCCGCGCGACAAATGCGCTACGTCGATCCGTCGCTGGAGTTGATTGCGTGCGGATCGAGTGGTCCGTTCATGCCTACTTATCTGGAATGGGATCGGGAAGTGCTGGAACAGTGCTACGACTATGTTGATGCACTCTCTCTGCATCGCTATTTCAGCAACAACCCAGAAGAGACCGGGAACGATAGCTCGAAATTCTTAGCGATGAACCTGAGCATGGAGAAGCAGATCGCCGAAACGCTAGCTGTCTGCGACATGGTGCGCGGGCACAAGCGGTCTCCCAAAAAACTCTGGCTTTCATTCGATGAATGGAATGTCTGGTATCGAGCGCGCTCCGGGGATGCGGTCAACGGACATGAACAGGAAGCGCCGCATTTGCTGGAAGAGGTCTACAACCTGGAAGACGCGCTGCTGGTCGGAGGGCTTATCAACTCGCTGCTTCGCAATGCCGATAGGGTAAAGCTGGCGTGCCTGGCGCAGTTGGTGAATGTGATCGCGCCTATCATGACGAGCTCGAAAGGTCTGATCCGGCAAACCATTTACTATCCCTATAGCTGGGCTCTTCAAATGGCACATGGCTCAGTGCTGAATATTCTGGTGGATTCGCCTACCTACGAAGTCTCAAAAATGGGCCAGGTGCCCTACGTGGATGTGGCTGGAACGATGAACCCGCAGGATGGGAAGACTTCTCTTTTTGTTCTCAATCGCCACTTGTTCAATCCTCACACGGTGGAGATCAATTGGCAGGATAAGGCGCCGACAGCAGTGCTGGTTTCGTCGGTCTTAACGGGTAGCGACTTGAAGGCTTCGAACACGTTTGACGCGCCGCAAAAAGTAGTTCCGCAGAACTTCGAAAAGCCCACCACGAGTGGCAGCCGAACGACATTCGAGTTGCCGGCTCGCTCCTATACTGCGATTCAATTTAAATTGTGAATTGGGAAATTCCGCTGTGGTGTGGTGGCCAGTTTTCTTCCGAACCCGAGCAGCGTGAGATCCAACCGGGGAAGCTCTCACCTATACCTTTTCCCTGCTTCCGTTACCAAAATGGTGTGGTATGGGGATGAGCAGTGGATTTACTTTGCCACCTGAGGAGGCTTCACTCGTTCGGTCAGCGCAGGCGCCAGAGCTGTGGAGCGCCTTAAAACCAGCGTTGTATTCAGGTGGTATTCGGTTCTCCCTGGGGCTGGGCTTTCGCGCTTGACGTCATTCATTAAGGCTTCGAATGCAATCCTGGCAAGATCGGTCTGCGACATCTGCACGGTTGTCAACGGCGGAATCATGAATTGGGCGAGCCGGATATCGTCGAACCCAATTACGGAGAAATCGCTGGGGATCTTGATCCCGTGCTCATATGCTTCGCGCATGACTCCAATCGCGGTCATGTCATTCGAGCACAAGCCAGCGGTCGGAGGAGGGTGCAATCGCAGAAGCTCGACCAAGGCACGCATGCCTCCTTCCATGGTGTGGTCACCAACAACCATCAGTTCGGAAGAGAGCCCGATCTCCGACATACTTTGTTGAAAGGCTTCCCTCCTGGCCCACGCTGACTTTAAGTCGAGGGGGCCAGTGACAAAAGCGATGCGCGTGTGTCGAAGCGCTGCCAGATGTTGCACCGCTTGGCGAATTCCGTTCTGATAGTTGATGCGAATGTTGCTGACGCCCGGCACATCGGGGCCGACGTCCACAAACACCAGCGGGACTTTGCGGAATCGCAGGTGATCGAGCAGCGATTCTTCCATGCCGAAAGTCAGGATCGCAACCCCATCCACTCTGCGCTCGATCATGCGCCGGACAGACACTTCCATTCTTTTCGGATCGTGGACCGTGGAGGTTAAAAGGATCTCGTAATTGTTCTCGACCGCGAGATGCTCGAATGTCTGGACGATTTCTGGGAAAAATGGGTTGGTGATTTCTGAAACGATGAGCCCAAAGATACGGCTCCGTCCTGATACCAGCGCACGAGCCTGGGTATTCGGGTAGTAGCCAAGTTCATCCACTATTTTCCAGACTCGCTTTGCCAGTTGAGGATCAACCGTAGGAATGCGGTTAATCGCGCGTGACACAGTAGCGGTGGAGACTTTCGCTCTCCTAGCAATCTCTCGAATGTCCATAGGAATGAGCGAGGCGGAGCGACAACTGTGCCCGATGGTAGCACAGTTATTGTTTGTAGTATACGTTTGCCTTGCGATTCGCAGCCGGCTGCTACCACGAGAGACGGATCAGCGAAAGACTTTGCCTGGGCAGAGTCAGGTGCAAGTGAGCCGTACCCTGCTGCACTGAAATCCACGCCGGAGAAGTCAGGAGCTGCAGTTGCCCTGCAGCTTGCAACGCGTCGAGTTGAGCGGGCGAAGGCGATTGGGGAGAGCCCATCTCTTTCCATGCGGAAAAAGCGTTGCTGTGATTCGAGTCCACGCGGAAATGTTCCAGTAACGAGGTATTTGCTGGCAAGCTGTGGAGACTGACTTCGATTTGCGCCGGAGCCGAGGGCAGATCATCGTCGTGATAATTCCAGATCAACACCTCGATCTCACCATCTTTGCGAGTTGCGATGGCCTTGATGTCGGGCCGCTCTCGAACCCCCTCGCGCACAACCAAGTCGGTTGGTAAGGCCTGCGATACCGACACTTTTACTCGCTCGTTCCCAAGCAAACCGAGCATGCGGAATGTATTCAACACAGGTTTATCTAGGCCATTGCTGGCGAGCTCGCGAAATCCTGCGAAGTACGGTTGCTTCTCGAATTCGAAGGCCCAGGACACGGTGCCGAGAAGATTGACATGTTCACGGCGAGCCAGCACCAAAGTGTGCTGCAGGATTTCCGCCGTGTAGGCGGCGTAGAGCGGCCCATTGCGATATGAGTTCTCCGGGTGTTGCTGCGCCGAGCAGGCGGCACAACCTTCGGGATCGGATTCTCCCAAAATAACCGGAGCATCTCGCCACTGGGGAAATGAAGCGACAATCTTGAACCCTTGCTCGATGGAAGTAAGTTGGGCGGCAATCCCCATTTGCACGTGATCGCCGCGCCACGCGGGCGATCCCTTGGCGTGAAAGGCAATGAAGTCGAGACGCGAGCCGGTCTTGCCAGTCGCATAGTTGCGCTCATGGGCGCAATGTTCTAGAAAGGCTCGCAAAAATTCGGCGGCTTTAGCTTTTCCTGGTCCGGTGCTGTGGGGGCCGCCGACACGAGCTTGCGGCATCGCCCGTACTACAGCCTCAGAAGTGAGGTCATACAGCTTGAAATATTCGTCGCGCGTTCCCTGCCAGTAGCCAATGTCGGGCTCATTCCACACTTCCCAGAGCCAGGTCTTCACTTCGGGATCGCCGAAACGCTGCCGCAGATGGCGAACAAATTGGAAGACCAGTTCCGCCCACTTCGCATAATCCTTGGGCGGGTAGGCCCATCCGGTGAAGATCGAGCCCTGAGGAAAGCTGTGGCGGTAAGGCTCAGGATGCGGGGACAGCGCTTCCGGCATGAAACCGATCTCGACGAGTGGCTTGATTCCGGTTGCGTGCAGAGTGTCGAAGATGCGATCCACAATCGCCCAGTCGTATTTGGGTTTCCCGGAAGCGTCTTCCGTATAGACATTCGTGGATCCCCATTTCAAAGCAGATGATCCGTCGCCTGTGGTCAGCAGGTTGTGCATGCGTATGTAAACCGGAGTGGAACTCAATGCCGACAACTCGCCGAGCAGTTTCTTTCCGTTCGGCGCGTAAGTGTAATTCGGTTCGTCGTAGCCGAAGTAAGTCCAGACCGGCTTGAATTCGCCGTCGGGCTGATCGAAGTACGCATCGATCCGGGCGCTTGAAGGTTGCACCGTTCCGGCTCCGAAGTTCAGTAGCAGGCATGCGAGGATAACTGCCGCTCCATAGAGGGGAGATTTTATGCGCAGGCCATCTGGCATAACATAGAAAACGTTTGCGGCTGGCAAAACTAACCAACTTGGTTATTCCTGTCAACAAAGGCGCAAAGAACGCAGATACTGTTGGCACCACCTTCGAGGCGGGCCCACATCCTCGGACAGGTGTTACAATCCCGCCCCGCAAACAAAATCTAGTCGGAGGCTCACCCGTGCGCCGTTTTCGTCGGATCGCGGTTTTGTTCTTTGTAACCTCGCTTGCGGCCCACGTATCCGCCCAACGCTGGGACGAAAATAAGGCCAACGAGTGGTACAGGCACCAGCCGTGGCTTGTGGGCAGCAATTTTCTTCCCGCAACTACGATCAACGAACTGGAAATGTGGCAGGCCGAGACCTTTGACGCGCAGGAGATCGACAAAGAGTTAGGCTGGGCTGCGGCTCTGGGCATGAACACGATGCGAGTGTTCCTGCATGATCTGCTCTGGCAGCAGGACTCCGCCGGGTTCAGGAAACGAATCGACACCTTCCTTGCAATTTCATCCAAGCACAAGATCCGCCCCATCTTTGTGTTGTTCGATTCGTGCTGGGATCCGTTCCCCAAACTAGGGCCACAGCATCCGCCCATTCCCGGTGTTCACAATTCAGGATGGGTGCAGAGTCCTGGCGCAGAGGCGCTGAAAGATGCCGCCCAGGAACCTAGGCTGCGTGCCTATGTAGAGGGTGTGATCGGCACATTCGCAAACGATTCGCGCATTCTGGCGTGGGATATCTGGAACGAACCGTCAAACACGAACGGCGGAGCCTACGGACGTGTCGAACTCAAGGATAAGAAGGAGCGGGTGCTCGCTCTCGTACCAAAAGTATTTGCCTGGGCGCGATCTGCACACCCGTTACAACCGCTGACCAGCGGGTTATGGGAAGGAGACTGGTCCGCACCAGAGAAGCTGGACCCGATCGGGCGCGTGCAGTTCGAGCAATCGGACGTTATTTCGTTTCACAACTACAGCTGGCCCGAGGATTTCGAGCAGCACGTGCGCTGGCTGGAGAACTACCACCGTCCAATCATCTGTACGGAGTACATGGCGCGATCGGTGGGGAGCACCTTCGACACCGTTCTACCGATCGCAAAGAAGCACCACGTGGCGGCAATCAACTGGGGACTGGTCGCCGGTAAATCACAAACTTATTTGCCCTGGGACTCGTGGGAAAAACCTTATGTCGTTAATGCTCCACCCATATGGTTCCACGAGGTATTTCATGCTGATGGGCGCCCGTATCGCGAACGGGAAGCACAAATTATTCGAGAGCTTACATCAGCTGCTGGACAGTAAACGCCCTCTTTCTTCACTCTTACTCACTTGCTCCGAGCGCACGTTTGCTGAAGGAAATTCACAACCGTCATCGTCCCTCAAGAACAAATGATCTCAGATCGTTGGCGAGCCGTTGCGAGGCGGTACGAATAAGCAAGTCCAATTGCAACAGTATGTTGCTTCTGAAGGGCACCAAGTAGCAAGCCTGCCTCCCCTCTAATACAAAAAGATTAGATTTTTCTTGACAACGTTCTAAGACTCGGCGTAATTTGTCGAACCGCGGAGTAATCGTTTACTGATGCCACATCCTTCCACCTTCCAAACATCGGGGGCTGCGATGACCAGATTCTGCTTAGCAGTGTGTGCCCTTGCCGTTATTTGTGTTCTCTGCCTCAGCGTTCCGCTCGTGGCGCAGCGCGCCGACCGCGGCATCATCACCGGCGTGGTGACCGATCCCACAGGCTCGAGCCTTGCCGGAACGACTGTCAAAATTCGCAATGAAGGAACGGCTGTCGAGACGGTGCTGACTACTAACGCCGCAGGTGCGTACACAAGTCCACCGCTGGTGCTGGGCAGTTACGCGATCAAGGTGGACCATTCGGGATTTAAAACCGCAGTGCGCTCGGGCATTCTGCTTCAGGGAGCCGAAACCATTCGTCAGGACGTAACCCTGGCGGTTGGCTCTGTCACCGAATCCGTCGAGGTGAAGGCGCAGGCGGAAACACTCAACAGCACCACGCCGGACGTCAGCCACACGGTGGACGAGAAGTATTACCAGGATCTTCCCGTAATCACTGCCGCGGATGTGCGCCTTCCCGAGTCGTTGCTTCAGATTCAGCCAGGCTATCTTCCGATGAAGCCGAACGGTGACCCGATGTTCCGTGGCAGTCAATTCAACTCACGCATCAACGGTGGACAGACCATGGCGACGGAGAATTTCTTCGATGGAGCTGCCTTTGGCTACGCATCCGGACATCAGCAGAGCCATGAGAGCACACCGCCGCAGGAAAGCATTCAGGACATGAAAGTCATTACCACCACCTATTCCGCTCAATATGGCCACACCAGTGGTGGATTTATCGAATACACCTCCAAGTCCGGAACAAACAACATACACGGAAGCGCCTACGAATACTTCGCCAATGATGCCCTTAATGCGCGCGGATTCTTTGACGCAGACTGCGATGCCACCGGCCACTGTACGCCGCGCAAGAAGACTCCGGTGCGCAATAACAGTTTCGGGTTCACGCTGGGCGGACCGGTAGTGATTCCTAAGGTTTACAACGGCCGCAACAAGACCTTCTTCTTTACTAATATCGATTGGACTCGCTTGCGCTCCGGTGTGCTGCCAGGATTCGGCAATAGTACCCCGATTGATGCGTTCAAGGCAGGGGATTTCAGCGCTCTGCTAACTGGTAAACAGGCCACGGACTCAAAAGGCAATCCAGCGGTTGATGCTTTGGGCAGACCCGTCATGGAAGGCGCGATTTACAATCCTGCGACAACACAAGCAGTTGGCGGGACGCTAGTTCGTGATCCTTATCCTGGCAATATCATTCCTTCGACGGATCCAAACTTGAGCGTAGTTACATCCAGGATTGCTGGGTTGATGGTGCATCCGGATCGAGCGGGAGTATTTAACAATGTCGCTGGCAATCCGGCTGGGGACCAAACCTGGCTTCTGAATGCTCGCAATATCGAATTCCGCGTGGACCACAATTTCACTCCAAACTTCCGCATGAGTGAAACCTTTTACTGGAATCACCGGCCTTCGATCCGCAATTGTGGTGAAGTAGCCGGTTGCACCACAAAGTTTAGCGGCGAGACCGATCCGCAGAAAAACACCGATTATTATGGAAATGGCTTCTACCAACGCATCGTAACCCATCACACGCACACCCAATTTGACTGGATCATTCGCAACAACCTGCTGAACCATACCACTGTAGCGTGGGATCGCTGGTTTATGGGTGGAAACCCGCTCTCCGCTGGCGCGGGATGGCCGAACATTCTTTGGTCGGGAACTCCTGGCGCGAACCAGCCTCAGGGCGCCGGAGGACTGGTATCTCAGGAGTCCGGGCCGCCTCTGATTGATTTTACCGGCGATTATCACCCCGAATATAACTCTTTGGGCACCTATGGCTGGGGCAAGTTCGGCTTCGAGACCAACAATCGCTGGCAGTTCTCGGACGATTTGTCTTGGGTCAAGGGCAGACACACGCTGAAGGTAGGCTTCGAATATCGTTGGCATCAGTTCAACCACAGTGGTTGGGCGACCTTTGCCCAGGCGGGCGAGTTTCGCTTCGATCGCACAAACACCGCTGGATACGACAGTTCCGGAACCTTCGTCCCACTCACTGGAGAAGCTTTCGCATCCATGTTGCTGGGACAGGTGTTTTCTTCAACGCAGACTCTGCCCTTCCATCCACAGTTTTATGAGGGTTATCTTTCTCCGTGGATCAACGAGGAGTTCAAGGCGACCAGTAAGCTGACCCTGACATTAGGACTACGGTTCGACTACCAGCGCGCCCGCACGGAAAGTCAGAACCGTTATTCGACCTTTGATCCCAATACCCCGAATCCCGGGGCGGGTGGCCTGCCGGGAGCCGTCATCTTTGCCGGACACTGTTCGGGTTGCGTCGGCAGGAACACGTTTGAGGATCCGGACCACGATGCTTCGGGTCCACGGTTCGGGTTCGCGTACCGCGTTAACGACAAAACAGCGGTTCGAGGCGGCTACGGAATTTACTACTCCGGCATCTCCTTCTCTCAATTCCAAGGCGATCCGGTTATGGGCTACACCTCGAACCCGACGGTTCCCAACATTTCCAATGGGCAAAATCCAGCCTTCCTCTTCGACAACGGGTTCCCGGCAACGAACGCCGCCTGCCCGGGCGGGCTCTCCACGTCTCCGTGCATTCTGCAACCGCCGTTCATCGATCCAACCATAGCGAACAACGGTTCACCGCTTGCCGTGGCCAAGAACGGCCTGACGCTGCCCCGTTATCAGAACTGGTCGCTTACGTTTGAGCGCGAGCTTGCCAGAAATATGGTGCTCGACGTTTCGTATATCGCGAATCGCGGCAGCCGCTTGACTGCACCTTGGCAGGCGATGGGCGTTGATGCGAATATGAACGACCCCAGCGTTCTTGCGCTGGGCACTAACGTTTTGAACTCATCTTGCAACCTTACGGATCATCCTAACGGTATCTGCCAGGGTGGTGTCCCACTACCGTATGACAGCTTCAACGGCAACGTGGCCCAGGCGTTACGCAAGTATCCCCAATATCAGAACATCGTTTGGCGCGACGTTCCCCTCGGGAGCAGCGTATACAACGCCCTGGAAGTTGTCCTCGAACAGCGCGTTACTCGCGGCCTCCAGTTCCGCGTTGGCTACACCTACTCCAAGCTACACAATGATGGGTCCGAGACCGGACAATCCGGTGATGGCAGAAATGCCCATATACAGAACCCAGCGTGTACTCACAAGTGCGAATGGGGCCTGAGCGACGACGACACGCCTAACGTATTCCTGGTCGGTTACAGTTGGGAGATACCTGGAGCCAAGCACTTCAAGGGGGCTGCAGGGACATTGCTGGGCGGCTGGAACCTTGCAGGAGTTTTGCGATATGAGAGCGGACGTCCGCTCAACATAACCATGGACAACGGTGCGTTTGGAGGCTTGCTATTTAACCCCCAGAGGCGACCTGACCGGGCAAATGGAACTAGCGCCATAGCGAAGCGAGTAGGCTCCTTTTACAATCCGCTGAGGCAGAACTATTTCAATACGAGCGCATGGACCGATCCGGGAGCGAATCCATTCGGCAATGCACCCCGCGCAGACGGGACCGCTCGCGGCTTTCCCACCTATAACGAGGACATGAGCGTCTTCAAGACGTTCGCTCTCACTGAGCAGCTTAGGATGCGTTTCGATGCAGAGTTCGGCAACATCTTTAACCGCACCGATTTCTGCAACCCGAGTACGTTCTGGACTCCTGGTGCGGCGACCTTTGGCTCCATCGGTACCCAGTGCAACTACCCGCGCTCGGTTCAGTTTGGCTTGAAGCTTACTTACTAGGGGATAATAAAGCCAGGCTCCGCATTAAACGGAGCCTGGGGGCTCTCGGTGATTAGTTGGTGTAAGGGGAATGTAGCAGGAGGGAACAGCCGTCCCCCGCTGTCCAGCCGAGCGAAGCTTGGCAGACTTTCCTCTTCCCTGCTTTGCCTGACACTCGGTTGTACTTTCTCGCTCGCTGCCGATTCCCGCGAAGCGCTCCAAAAAGCGGCCGAGCTTGTCCAGCAAGGCCGACTCGAAGAAGCGGACCAGCAGGCACACTTAGCGCTTTCCGATCCCCAAACTCGCGCGGTGGCCTGCTCCGTCTTGGGCACTATTCGTTTTCAGCAGACGCTGCTGCCCGAGAGCGTGAAGTTTCTGGAGGAGGCAATCCAGCTCGAACCTCGTCTTCTTGGCGCTCGCCTAACGCTCGCCGAGGTTTATACGATTCAGGGTAAGACTGAGTCGGCGCTTGCGCTCTACCGCCACGTGTTGCAACTCGATGCTTCCAACCCAACTGCCAGAGTCGCCCTCGCGCGCGCTGAGGCCGACAAAGAGAATTATCAGAATTCTTTGTCGCTGGCTGCTCCGGTGCTTCCTGCTTTGAAGCAATCTCCCGACGGCTTGCTGCTGTTGGCGAGGGATTATTTGAAGACCGGTGACCGTGCTTCGGCAGCCGCCTTGGCCCAGGATTGGGAACGTCTTCCAAACCCCTTGGCGGACGCCTCGATGAAGTTCGCTCTGCTCCTCGCTAAAGAGGGTATCGTGCCGCAGGCCATCGAAATCATGGAACGTGCCAAGCAGAGTGGCACTCCGTCGTTTGAGCTTGCCTTCAATCTTGCCAGCGCCTACCTGCTGAACAAAGACAATAGGCACGCGCTCGAAAATTACGATCTCGCGCTGACCCAGAATCCGCAATCGCTTCCTGCACTCCTACAGGCGGCCACGACTGCCGAGAAAAATAGTGAACTCGAACGCTCCCTTTCCTACTGGATGAGGGCCAGGAAAGTTGAACCGGAGAATCCGGAGATCCTCCTCGGCTTCGGCCGCGTGTGTCTGAAGATGGATCTCCTCGAAGATGCGGAACCCGCGCTGGCAAAGGCATCCAGCTTGCGGCCGGATGACCTGTCGTATCAGTACACACTCGCTTCGGCCAAAGTGGGAAAGAAGCAGTTCGATGCGGCCCAGGCGATCTTGGAAAAACTGGTTGCGCAGCAGCCGCAGGATTCGCAGTTGCAGTACGCGCTCGGATCAGTCCTGTACCTCGAAGGCCATCTTGCCGACGCCGCGCGCCATTTGACCGAGAGCATTCGATTGCAGCCCAATCAGCTTGCATCCTACTATTACGTGGCGCTGGTCGAGAGAGATCAAGGCCACGACGCTGAGGCGATCCAAAGGCTGCAGAAGGTGCTCGAGCAGTATCCCGATCATGCTCCCTCCTGCGAAGCGCTTGGTGGGCTGCTCATGAATGCCCGCCGGTATGACGAGGCAGAGGTCAACCTGGAGAAAGCCGTCCGCCTGAATCCGAAATCCGTGAAGGCCAATTATCAACTCGGGCTGTTGCTGGCGCGCATGGGAAAGAAAGCGGACGCGGATAAGCAGCTTGAATTAGCGAAATCGCTCCGCGCCGAGGATGAGTCCAACTCGCGCCTGCAGCTACGTCTTCTGGATCCCGATCAATGACGAACCCTCGCTTCCATCGATTGCTCGCTTTAATCGTCCTCGGCCTTGGGCTCGCGCTTTTGTCCTACGCGCAAGAAAGGCCGCCGACGTCCCTGACTCAGATTCAGGCCGCCATCAAGCGCAATCCCTTTGACCCCAAACTCTACGTGGCGCTCGGGCTCGCCTACTGGGACGCGAATGATTCGCCACATGCGTTCGAAGCCTTCCAACAGGCGGTGAAGCTGGGCCCGGGTTCTGCCGAAGCGCACAACTGGCTGGGTGTGGCGTTGATGGATAAGTCCGATCTGCCGTCCGCAATTGCAGAGTTGCGTAGAGCGGTTTCGCTCGATCCAAAATTTGCGCGGGCGTACGCCAACCTGGGCTCGGCACTCTCGACGAGCGGAGATCTTGGCGAAGCCGTCGAAGTATTCAAGAAAGCGTTGGCGATCGAGCCAAACAGCCCGGCAGCACAGCTGAATCTCGGGATTGCTCTGCGACAAAAGGGAGACGCAGAGGGCGCGCTGGTCTATCTGCGGCGAGTGGTTAAGTCCGAGCCAGGCAATTTCCACTTTCAGTACGAACTGGGCCAGACACTGCGCCAGAGCGGGGATCTCCCGGGTGCAGTCGCTGCATTCGAAAAAGCGCTGGAAATCAATCCCGAGCTTCGCGAGGGCTACTACGGGCTTGGATTAGCGCTCAAGCAGCAGAGCGCCACAGCACAGAAGCCATTGGTGCCGGCATCAAGTCCCGGGGATGACCTCTATACACAGGGACAGGAAGCCGCCGCAAAGGGTAATCTCGATTCGGCGAAAGACATGCTCACCAAGGCGCTCCTGGCGGATGAACATCACGCCGAGGCGCACAACCTGCTCGGTTACATCCTCGGGCAGCAGGGTGACATGGAGTTCGCTCTCAATCATCTGCTGCGCGCGATACAGCTTCGCCCGGACTACGCCGATGCTCACTACAACTACGGTATCGCACTGTGGTATAGCGGGTCGAAAGAAAAAGCCGTAGCCGAGCTGCGCGAGAGTGTGCGGCTTGATCCCGCATCCGGCGCCGCCTACGCCTTTCTCGGAACTGCGCTGCGCGAAACCGGCGACCTCACAGGGGCGAGGACAAGTCTTCAGCGCGCGATTGCGCTCTTGCCACCTACAACCGCCACCTACATCGACCTCGGCATCATCTTCCTCTCCACCGGTGATCTCGATCACGCACTCGGACAATTCGAAGCCGGCCTGAACGCACCGGGAGCGGTACCCACTCCCGACTGGGATGCTGCGGTCTCGAAGTTGCGCGAAGTGCTCGCTAAGAATCACACGCGAGCGGATGCCCACAACGCGTTGGGACTCCTGCTCGGGAGAAAGGGAGCCGACAGCAAGGAAGTTCTTGCTGAATTTCGTGAAGCTATCCGGCTGCGTCCTGACTACGCGCAGGCGCATAACAATATCGGCCTGGTACTTGCGCAGTCCGATGACGACGAGAAAGCCATTGCTGAGTTCCGAGAGGCGATCCGGCTCAGTCCGGATTACGCCGACGCGCACGCCAACCTCGGTGCGACGCTCATCGCAACAGACGTAGAGCAGGCCATCATCGAACTCGAAAAAGCAGTTGCTCTGCAGCCAGCGTCGGTCAAGGCTCAGTTCAACCTGGCAGAGGCATATGGCAGAAGCGCGAGCCACGGTCCGGCCAGGCAGATCGAGCAATTGCGCAAGGTGGTCTCGATCTCACCAACGTTTGCAAGCGGCCGTTTGGCTTTAGGTAAGGCGCTGCTCCAGGACGGCAAAGTAACCGAGGCGCTCACGGAGCTCCGGGAAGCCGTGCGTCTCGACCCCCAGGGCGGGGAGGGTCACTACCAGCTCGGGCTCGCTCTGGCGAGGGCTGGAAGACAGCAGGAAGCCGCGGCTGAAGCGCAGAAGGGACGCGAGCTGTCAGCCACAGAGGAACGCAATCAGAACGCGACTCTGGATATTACAGAAGGCCGCTCGGCACTCGACCGCGGCGAACTGGAGCAGGCTGCCGCGAAATTCCGTCACGCCCTCAAGCTCCAGCCAGACTCGGCCGAAGCGCAACGTTATCTGGGGCTAGTGCTGCAAAAACAGGGAGACAACAGCAACACGTCTGCGATCCAGTCTGCCCGCCCCGCCACACAAGATCAGCTTCCCGAGAATCC
>Ga0075425_100000287_pt1 | contig 46799 bp, 43 predicted proteins | sample SoiMethybrSBSTD4_FD_75300 | JGI IMG/M metagenome (GOLD analysis project Ga0075425, IMG submission 75300) | Bulk soil microbial communities from a Populus tree surrounding site in Tennessee, USA - Soil MetaG P. TD hybrid SBSTD4 | ecosystem: Environmental > Terrestrial > Soil > Tree plantation... | reverse complement strand
CGCCAGCCGGGCCTTTGTCAGCGTGAACTGCGCCGCGATCCCATCGTCGCTCATCGCGTCGGAGCTGTTCGGTCACGAAAAAGGCGCGTTCACGGGAGCGATGCAGCAGCGGCGCGGGCGGTTTGAGCTTGCTCATTCAGGGTCGATCTTCCTCGATGAAGTCGGCGAGCTTCCGCATGAGACGCAAATTGCGCTGTTGCGCGTGCTCCAGGAACGGCAATTTGAACGAGTGGGAGGCGATCGGGTCATTTCGACCAATGTGCGCGTCATCGCGGCCACGAACCGAGATTTGTCGGCCGCCATCGCCGCCGGCGCCTTTCGCGCGGATCTGTTCTATCGGTTGAACGTGTTTCCGATCGAGATCCCGCCTCTCCGCAAACGACGAGACGACATCCCTCTGCTCGTCGAGTACTTCGTTCAGCGCTTTTCTGACAAGATGGGAAAGCACATCCGGCAGATCGATAGAGACACATTGGCGCGCTGTCGCGCGTACGATTGGCCTGGCAACATTCGGGAACTCCAGAACATCGTCGAGCGCTCTGTCATCTTGTGCACCGGATCGACGTTCCGCGTCGAGAAGGCTTGGCTGTCGGCGCGGGAACCGTCGACGTCGCCGGCGCCGCCACTCACAGAGGCGCTCCAACATCAGGAAAAACAGATCATTGAAGCGGCGCTTGCCGCCGCTCACGGGAAAGTGGCCGGACCACGGGGCGCCGCGGTCAGGCTCGGCGTCCCGCCGTCGACGCTTGAATGGAAGATCAAGCAACTGAAGATTCAGAAGCGGAAATTCATCACGACGGTCTAGTCCCCGCGGTCCCGCCTAGCGCCTCCCCTCGCAAAAAGTTGCGAATTCGCAAGTTCTTGCGAGTCTTGCCGACGGTAGAACCCATATTTTTGGCCGTTCCGCGTGGCGTCCATTTTGCCTCCCGCGTTTCGGAGACGCGCGGTGGGTGGCCCTCTGCGGCGCGGCGCCGCACACCGGGATCGAGGCCGATCCAAGCGAGTTACGCGTGACGTTGAAGATCGACACATCGGTACTGCCCGGATGCACGGTGCTCATCCTGAGCGGCCGAATGGAAGCGAGCCACATCGCGCAACTGAAAGAGTTGATTGAACTCCAGCGCCCCAGTCAGCACACGGTTGTGGATCTGAAAGACGTCAAGCTGGCGGATCGAGACGCGGTCAGGTTCTTAGGCGCATGCGAAGACGCCGGTGTCAGCCTGCAAAACTGTCCGGCGTTCATCCGGGAGTGGATTGCGCGCGAGGCCGAAGGTGGAGAGCAGAACGACGAGTGATCGTCGCGAGTTGCAACCACCGAGGAGACTCTTCAGTTCGATCCGATGTTCGGGCGATAGAAAGAGGCGAATATGAACCTGCAGACGCTCCTGGATCGCGAGGACATCATCGACCTCATTTCGACGTACAACAAAGCCTCGTTCTATTGTGACCTGAAAGGGTACGCCGATACGTTCACCCCCGATGGTCGATACATCAATGCAAATCACGGTTGGGTGGGCTTTGGTGGCGCCGAGGCGTCCGATGCCATTGCTGCTGAATACAGAAGCGGCACGGGACTCCAGCATCTCTGTTTGGATTTTCTCATCGACTTTATCGATCAGGACAAGGCCATCGTGAGACATCACATGTTGATGTTTCAACGAGAAGGCCGAAGCAATCCGAATCAGATCTGGAACACGGGCTTCTACTATCGAACCGTTGTGCGGTCTCCGCACGGGTGGCGATTCTCAGAGATCATTTCGTTTGTGGATCGCAAGATGAGCGATGAACTGGTGACCAATCTGCGCGGACTGGTGCTCGCGCGCCCCGTGGTTCTCAACGCACTTTCTCAATTGCTACAGGTCAGCGGCGCCGTAATCCTTGACACAGTCAAAACGGGAGAGGCACTGGCGAGTCTCAGAAGCGGCTCGGTCTCGGAGTCGGATGTCATCGAGACGGTCGCGAAAGCCTTTCAGGCGTGTGCTCCCAGGACCAATCCACTTCCAATGGGCACCGCACGTGCACTCGCGTACGTGCTGACGCATGACCAAGTGTACGGGGCTGAGGTTGAGGACAACTTCCGTGCTGCGGGCTGGGAGGGTCCGCCGACCACGATCGGTCCAGCCCCCGCGCAGACGACTTAATCGGCGACAACAACGGTTTCATAACGGAGAGGACGATGACCAAGAAGCGTATTCTGATCTCTGGCGGCGGTTCTGGATTTGGTGAGCTCGCCGCAATTGGCTTGGCTCAGGCCGGCCACGACACCATCGTGGGCGCTCAAATCTGGCCTCAGGTAACGCAGCTCCGTCTAAAGGTCGAGGCCCTCGGCCTCAAAAATCTGCGCGTGGAAAAGCTAGATATTCTTGATTCGTACGACATCCACAACGCGTTGAAGTGGAATATCGACATCCTCGTCAACAATGCCGCCATTGGAATAAGCGGCCCGATGAGCGAGATTCCTCTTGAACTGCTACGGCGCTCGTTTGACACCAACTTCTTTGCTCCGTTGGAGCTTACGCAGGGATTTGTTCGGAAATTCGTGAACGAGAAACGTCCTGGCAAGATCGTGTTCACCAGCTCCATCGGCGGACTCATGGCGGTGCCGTTTGGTGGACCATATGCGACGACAAAGCATGCGTTGGAGGCGCTCGCAGGATCGATGAAAGCCGAACTGGCGCCATTTGGCGTTCAAGTACAGGTGATCAATCCGGGTGGCTATTTGACCGGGTTCAACGAGACGGAAGCCGAGTCGTCATCGCATTGGATGGACGACCGAGAGAATTACATCAAGAGAGACGTCGTAAAGAAGTTTTTCGATCAGATTCTCTCGCCGGACGACAATCGGATGGATCCGCAGCTGATGGCCGATGCGATGGTGTCAATCATTCCGGAGGATACCGGACTCTTTCGGAACGTTGTGCCGAAAGCCACTGAGGAACTTGCTAGAAAGATTCAAAGTGAGTTGTGGGATGCCAGAATCGATCTTCCATCGAGCCGCTAGAACCCTGAGGACGCAAGCGAACTGCGAACTGGGAGGCCCCGAACAGGAGTCACGATCGGGCGATGGATGGCCGCGCCTGCGAAAGCACCAAGCCTCATTCCATGACTCAGCCTGACAGGTTTCCGGCCGTTCTTGCGTTCATTGAGTCAGGTGCCGTGCACAGCGTCCGGCTTGCACGCCAACCCTGTCCATGGCTGGAGTCGATCGTGCTGCGGCAGGCCGCTTCCTGAGAACCGTTTTTGAACCCAACGACTGGGTCGCCATATTCCTGAAGTCGTACGACACGCGCGGTGTCGCCCAGCGCGTGGGTCCAGTGTCCTGGGTCCAGACCGAACGGTTTCAGCGATGGCTTCGGGCGATGAACGTCCGAAAGTACAACGTCTTTGTTAGCGTGAACGCCATCGCGTCGGGCCGCCGCTCGCGCACGCGTGACGCGATTGGCGCGGTCAGACACGTTTTCCTCGATGCTGACCACGATGGCTCTGCCGTCCTCTCCCGTGTGGCGGCGCGGCAGGACCTGCCAAGTCCGAGCTACGTCCTCCATTCGTCGCCGAATCGCGTGCACGTCTTCTGGCGCGTCAGGGATTTCGACTGCGATTCGGTCGAGCGATTGCAGAAGCAACTCGCCCGCGATCTCCAGACGGATCCCGCAGCCACGCCGGTGACACAGAACACCCGATTACCTGGCTTCTTCAACCACAAGCGCGCGAAGCCACATCTTGTGATGATCGATTACCGAAATGTGGGTGTGCGCTACGGACCGGAGAACTTTCCGCCAATCAAAGAGACGGATGCTTGGCCTCAATCAGTGGCTTCGCACGAATCTCGGAACTTCGATCTGCCCGCCATTGAACGAGCGAAGCGGTACCTGGCGTCGGTGCCGCCGGCAATTGCCGGTCAGCACGGCGATGTCCACACGTTTCGCGTCTGTTGTCGGCTCACGCGAGGATTTGCACTCGACGACGAGCAGGCGCTGCACGTGCTGGCTGCATGGAACGCGCGGTGCCAGCCCCCATGGTCAGAAGCCGAACTGGTCGACAAACTCCGCCGCGCGACTCGGTATGGGAGTGAACCAATCGGAGGACTGCTATAGCATGCCGTCTCGTTCGCTGCGAGGTTTCGCTGCGATTGGCGCACTGTAATCGGAGTCTCGACATGAACGCGCCCACCCACGTACCTGCGCCACGAACCGACCGGCCAGACCGCTTGTCAGGTTTCGCTGAATTCCTGCGTTCATAGAGGTACGTCGACGGCTCTTCCGTCACCACGCACGAGCCTTGAAGGATCGTGCGCCCCCCTCGTCCGCGGTGTCCTCAGGAACCGCCGGACTTCACCCGCACCGCTGGTCTCAGACAAACGGTGCCCCAAGGAGGACTTTATGTCCAACCAGAACGCAGAGGTCGTGTCTGTCCGGATCATCCCGAACGAAAAGGGCAATCCCCCAGGGAAGCTCGCGGACGCGGAGGTGATCTTCGAAGCCGAGGCTGGTCCGCTCAGCGGCCTGAAGCTCATCGGCTTCGCAATCTGGGAACGTCGCAGCGGCAATGGCCGCAACGTCACGTTCCCTGCCCGACAGTACTCCGTCAACGGAGAACGTCGGAGTTTCGCGTTGCTGCGCCCCATGAATGGAGATGTCAGCGCGCAGGAGGCGGTTCGGGATCTGATTCTCGAGGCGTACAGCGCCAGCGAGGGCCAGACCGACTGACCTCATGGATCCGCCCGGAGGGTTGGCATCATGCCTCCCTCCGGGTCTCCGGCGACAGACCCACCCAGAAGGCTTCAGGCGCTGGGTGGGGTCGCCACCCCGAAAGAAAAGTTTGACAGTGAACACACCACTTTGCCGCTAACGAGGACCGTATGGACACTGCGCTGCACTCCTCCACTGCCCGCCGATCCGATGCGACTTTGCATGTGCTCGGCCCATCTGGTAGTCCGTCGCCTCAAACGGTGCCCGCGACTGCGGTGTTCTGCCTGTCTGAGGCGGGCCGGAAAGCGTCATTGCTGGCGGGCGGGAACGGCAGGCGGCGGCAGCAGATTGTTTTTCAGATTCCCGTCACGCGTATGCACCTCGTGCACGTCGATGACGGCGGCACCGCGCGGCTCAAGCTCAGACCACGATTTGAAACGCGGCCTGATCAACGCGTCGTCCGCCTTGATGAAGCGCCCGTTTACGACGCGCCGCCGTCGATCGAGTCGCTGCTCCAGGAGGCCGCTCGGAATCACGAGCTCGAGGCCGCGTACCACGCCCAGGGTATTGCATACCGATCAACACGGCAGGACGTCACCCGCAGCTGGCGCAGCCAGGTCGCGGAGTCATTCCTGCGTGACACCAGCCAACGAGCTGTCACGCATCCTTCGCCCACGACCCGGCGCTGCGTGATTTCGACAGAACGAGGCCGGATCGAGTTCGACGCCAAACGTGATCGGGGCATTGCTCGGGACGTTCCACATGAAGCGCTCCGGCGGTTCCACGCCGACATTCGAGCACGCCGTGAGCGGGCGGAGCAGGCAGTCGTCGAGTTCCACTCGTCGTACGCAGAAAAACAGCGGCTTGTACGCGAATGGATCGGCGAGAACGGCACGGCAGACCAGCGGGCTCGTCTGAATGCCGGAGTACTTCCATTGGACGAGGCGGTCGACGCAATGACCGAGGAAGCCTTCCGCACGGTCGATCATCTGCCGCGATATCAGCACGTCGGTGTCGCCCAGCTTCAGGCTCACCTTCGCGCGTTTCCGCCATACGCCAAGGCAACCGTTTCCGAGCTGTCCCTCCACGTGTCGACGCGGTACCTCACGGACGCAACCTCCTCGCAATGGGCCGTGATGCAGGAGGTTCAGAGCGCCGTGCCGGACGCGCGTGTCTACCTCCGCGAGCGCGTGTTGTCGTGGACAGATGAACCAAAGGCCCCAAGACTTCGCATCGTGACGGTCCTGGGCTTCCTGAAGCTCGGACCGCTCACGCTGCGCCGCGAGTTCTGTGTTCCCGAGATGTGTTCCCCTGCGCCCGAACCTGAAGGAGGAGCCGAGTTGATGACGACGTAGCCAGTCCGTGCCACGTCCGACCTCTCTCTTGTGACCATCCCGGTCACGCCCTCCGCGTTCGTTCAGCGGCGCGGAGCTTCTCCTCACTCACGTCCCTCAGGGCATAGAAAAGGAGCACACAATGCAGAGTACTGGTCTCGCTGCAGTCACGGGGTTCACCGCACATCGGGAATGGGCGTCACGTCCACCCGACGAGCGGTTCGCCAGCGTCTCGTCGCTCTATGAGGCCGCTCGCATCCGTCGCGAGCGAACCGAAGAGCGGATCATCGAGACGAACCAGATCCGAACAGAAGCGCCAACCGACGACGCACTTGCGTTACGCGGGCCGTCGGGCGAGATCGCGGCGCTCACAAACTGGAGCTTCGAGCAGCTCGCTGGCATAGCCGGCGCGCCGCCCAAGTACCTCCGAACCCTGCCCGCGTCGATCGCGTCTAGCGCGATCAACTACGGGCTGCAACGGCAGCAACGCGACGGCCATCAGCTCTTCGCAGATCGCGCCGAACCGTGGACAGTCCACGCCGTCACCTCTCAGAGGTACGCGCGGGTCCACCACGACGAGTTGGCAGCACGAGTGCTCGACCTTATGGGCGATCACCCCGCGTGGCAGCTGCCGCTCGGATACAAGGACGGCGTCTATGGCGCTGAACGGGTACCGTCCGGCGCCTACCTGGGAGACCGAGACATGTTTTTGTTCCTCGTAGACGGCAATCGAAGTCTCGACGATCCCACCGATCGATCGCACGCTGGTATGTTCCGCGGGTTCATCCTTCGGAACAGCGACGTCGGCGCCGCCGCCCTGACCCTGGATCTGTTCCTGTTTCGCGCCGTGTGCGCAAACCATCTGATCTGGGGCTTTCACCACGTTGCAGGCTTCCGGCGCCGGCACGTGGGTGCGTCGATTCACGAGGCGTGGACGGAATCACTCCAAACCGTCCGTGACGCCCTCGACGCAAACCTCGACGACGATCGCGCCATGCTTCTGAGGGTTACCACTCAGGAGCTCGGCTCGACGCGCGAGGATGTCCTCGAAGCGGTCACTACGCGACTCGACGTGTCGCGGAAGCAGGCCGCAGAGGCGTACGCGCTGGCGGAAGCGCACGAGGAGAATCCGCGATCCGTCTGGGGATACGTGCAGGGGCTGACGAGACTCAGTCAACACACGCCCTGGCAGGACGGTCGATTCAGCCTCGACCAGGCCTCCAGCCGACTCATCGCCATGGTCAACTGATCCTGGCGGATTGCCGTGCGGGCTCAGCCCGCACGGCCTCTTCTTCAACTTGCACGGCACGGTCTCAGACCGAACCGTGCTCCCGCACGCGACCGTTGTCGCGCTCGCGGCTGCCTCCGCTCTCAGAGCCCAGGCGCTCAACGGAGGTGTCTGCGATGCGCGACGTCATCTCTCTTCACTCGCCCTCGGCCGTCGTTGACGGCCTCTCGCATTCAGACATCCACCGATTGAGCTCCGCAGCGGCGGACACCACCGCTGTGGGCCAGGAGACGTGTGCCTTCAGGGACACGGGCTTCCCGCCAGAAAGGAGACGCGAGATGTTGCCTGTTACAAACGAGAGCCTCACGCGCGGACATCGTGTCCGTGAGTTCGTCTGCACGTACCGCACGCTGCGCGATGACCAGGGTCAGGCCGTTCGACTCCCCACGCTGGCCCTGAGCGATCCGCGAATCGCCGCCGCAACGCTGGCACCACTCCTCGCCGGCGAGACGGTGGAGGTCTTCGCCGTTGCGTGTCTCTCCACTAAACACCGTCTCCTTGCCTGGCACGTGCTCTCACGTGGCACGCGCTCGAGCACGTCGATCTCGCTTCCAGACGTGTTCGTACCCGCTTGCCTCACACCGGGCACGACCGCGCTGCTCGTCGTGCACAACCACCCGAGCGGCGATCCCGCACCGAGCCCGGACGATGCGCGGCTCACACTCCGATTGGCGCAGGCGGCCGACGTCCTCGACATGCCGCTGCTCGATCACCTGATCGTCGGCGACGCCGGCCGCTACTTCAGCTTCCGCGAAGCCGGAACATTCACCGCGCAAATCGCGGACGGAGTCCGTGCATGACACCACGCCGGGCCATCACTCCGCCGGATTGTCGGGCGTCCCTCAGGGCCGTCAAGCCTCTCCGCTTCGCTCCGACCCCGTTCGGGGCTTGCGGGCTTGACGGCCCTTCCGGGCCGCCTCGGATTGGCAACTACGTGATGGCCGGCATTCACCCGACGAAACCAGACGAACTGGAAGCAAAGGAAAGGAGAGAACCATGTACGCCCCGCCTATCACGCCCAGCATCGAGGTAACGATCGGCCGAGAGTCGCGCCTGTACCACGCGTTCATCACGACGGCGCCCCTACGGTTCGACGCGCCGGCAACGGTCACGCTCCACACAGGGCCGCTTTCCGACGTGTCGGGCATGGCTGCGAACCCAATCTCACTGGACGGGCGCGCAAATGCCTCGGCGCGGCTCGTGCTCGTGGACGGCACCGAGCTGGCCTGGCAGCGCGCTCGATATCGCGAACGGGGTTATCTCTGCGCGCCCACAGATCCCGTGCTCGTTGGCGTGAACACGCTGCAGCACTGGCTGTGGAATCGGATCGGTTCGCCGGCGACGGACCTCGCACTCGCAAACGCATAGCACCTGGACAACGGGCCCGGCCTCCGAGCCGGGCCCCCTCTTGGAGGACGTCATGAACATTGAAGTCAAGATTCTCCGCAACGAACGACCAACGCCAGTCGGGAAGCTCGCAGACGCTGAGATTCACTTCATCGATGGAGAGCTCGCGGGCCTCAAGCTTGTGGGCTTCGCGGTGTGGGAACGGCGAGACGGCCCTGGCCACAACGTCACGTTTCCGGCTCGCCAGTTCATCGTGCACGGCGACAGACGCAACTTCGCGTTGCTCCGCGCAATACACAATCCCAACGCACAGAACCGAGTACGGGATCTCGTGCTTCGCGCGTACGACGCGCAGGCGCACGACACGATCGAAGCTGTTTCGTAGCGACGCTCAATGGTTCCCGGTGCTGTTCTCGTGGACGGCGCCGGGGACGCGGCCGATGTCCGGCTAAACCAGACGCCCAGACGCACTGATCAGATTGGAGGAGATCATGTCGCACCTCGAAGCTCACGGCGATGTAGCATTGGAGCAGTCGTTCACTCAGTCTTCAGCGAAGAGGACGCTCACGGATATCGAGGTCGCGGCTCGTTTAGGCGTGTCGCGATTCACGGTGCGGGCGTGGCGTCTGAAGGGCTTCGGGCCACGGTTCATGAAGATGGGCCGCGCGGTTCGCTACCGACCTGAGGACGTGGACGAATACGAACGGCAGGCTCTCGTCGAGACGCAGGCTCAATCCGATCGCACGCCCGTGTGATCGGCTGCGGTTGACGCCACTGGCACGCTTGCCCATTCACTGTGCTCATCATAGCGGTCCACGTGTTGAGGTCGCGTTGTGCCGCATCGTCTTGATCGGAGAACACCATGGCTCTCTGGAAGCGCGGTCGGCGGTATTGGACGTACTTCTCGGTCAACGGGGTCCAGCTGCGCCGACCCTTGTGCCCGGAGGGTTCGACTCGCGCAACGACCAACTGGCAGGAGGCCCTCCGGCTCGAGAAGGAAATGATCCGCGCGGCGGTGGAGGGCGAGCTTGCGCCGCGCGACCCGTCCGTCAAGCTGTTCGCCGCAATCAATGACTACCTGGAGGCAAAGAAGGCGACCGCAAACTCGGAGCGCACGATCGAATTCGATCGCGAGCGGCTGGAGATCGTGAAGCGGCATCTGGGCGATGTGAAGCTTTCGACCATTACTCGAAAGGTCATCGAGGGCTTTCAGGCCAAGCGGCGCCTCGAAGGCTCCAGCAATCGGACGATCAACATGGATGTGGGAGCACTGCGTCAGGTGCTCAGGCGCTTCAAACAATGGCGTCGCCTTGAGGACGACGTGAAGATGCTGACCGAAGTTGGTGGAGCTCCCGTCGGCCGCGCGCTCACGCCCGAAGAACAGAAGCGTCTCTTCGAGGCTGCTGCCAGCAATCCGGAGTGGGAGCACGTCTATTGCGCGGCCGTTCTGGCCGCCAACACCTCGATGCGGGGAGTGGAGGTGAAGCACGTGCGACGACGGAACATCGATCTGGAAAAGGTGTGGGACGTCGAAAGCGCGACGGGCAAGGGCGTTCTGTATGTCACTCGCAGCAAGAACGAGACAAGTAAGCGGCCGATTCCGCTAAACCAGGCAGCACGAGGGGCGGTCGAGCGCATGCTGAAGCGCGCGGATGATCTGGGACACACCGACCCAGAGCACTACGTGTGGTGCGCGAGCCAGCATCACAAGTACGATCCGACTAAGCCCGCGAGCCAGTGGAACGGCGCCTGGCGATCGCTACGGAAAGCAGCTGGTTTACGTGGATTCCGGTTTCACGATCTGCGGCACACTGTCGTCACAGATCTGCTGGAGGCCGGCGAACCCGACCACGTGATCCAGGCCGTGACCGGGCAGCTCTCCAAGAAGATGCTAGAGCACTACTCGCACCAGCGGCTCAAAGCAAAGGGTCAGATGCTCACCCGGATGGAAGAGCGACGGAAGAAGAAGGAAAGCGCCTGAAAGCGGCCGACAATGCTCACGATCTTCGGCGTGTTCTCTGCCGGTTGGTTCGGGATGCTGTGCGGCTGGTACCCGGTGGGACGGTAGCAGGGTGTGATACGCGTGCTGTCTCGCCTGAACTAACATTCGACACTTCTGCCGACTGGGCGGACATCGGTTCCGCAGACTGCCTCTCCAATGACCATTCCTGCAGAATCGCAAAGTAGTCTGCGAGGCGCTGCCGTTGCACCGGGTCCCGAAGCGCAAGTTCGAGCTCGTGAGCTAAGCGATCATCGCCCGATGATTGTTGAGACATGCAATCGTTGCCGGGTCCCCATGGTTGATCCACCACTTCGAATCGAATAGCGGTCCGCTCGGATCCGGCCGTGGCACCACTCTCGACGCCTACCAAGCAGTACCCACGAACACGCGCTAAGTGAGCGAATCGATTGTGATAGAACTGTGATAAGTGAGGCTTAGAACCTCGAGAAACATCGAGGTTTACGGACGCACAGGGAGTGACCGCTTTCGTCGGTTAAGTCGATGATCGCGTATGCCTTAAGGTGCTTCGCAATCGCTTGATGCCGCTGGCCCACTTCGTTTTCCAAGCGTGCTCGATCGACCACTCCGACATCTCTCCGTTTAAAATCAACGACTTGCGAGCGGTCCGGAACAGTGTAGCGCAAAACCCTCCTTCAAATCATCGTGTTCCGCGAATTGATTTGTCTTCAGCGAGTTGCGGACATGCGCCCAGGAATTGTGTCAGGAATTGTGTCAGACCTTCTAATGTCGCGTGATCACTTACGGCGATTTCGTTGAGGCGGCTTCCTCGCGCGCCGGTTGAAGAGCTGACAACGCTTCAAGCAGCGACGGGTACTGGAAACTCGACTCCTGCGGTCGGCTGTCCGCGAAGAGCAGCCCGACGGTCTCAGCGAAACCCGAGAAACCTTGTTTCGAACACTGTTGTCGTTTTCACTGTCGCCTCCGCACGTCGATCAGTTGAGGCCCAATAGCTGGGCGCCGTCTTCTATTCGATCTTCCAGATCAGCCAGCAGGCCGTCGTCCGACAAATCGAGCGGACGCGAATGCTTCCAGTCGCGCTGCGCTGTCTCGTTCAGGCGGTCGACGATGTTGTCATCTCGGACCTCGATTGCAAGTTCGCGCCGATCGTCGAGGCTGCCCGCGGCGAAATTGATCGACCCGACGATCGCGGCGACGCCATCGGCGAGCAGCATCTTGCCGTGCAGCTTCAAGTGCTTCAGCTTGTGAATCTTGACGCCGAGATCGTCGAGAATTCGAAGCCCGCCGACACCCTCGACCAGCTTGTCGCGTTTCAGCGAGTGCGCCGGCCTCGCCATGATATGCACGTCTACGCCGCGGCGCGCCGCGCGCACCAGCCGCTCGATGATCACCGTGTCCTGGTATCGCTCGTTCTGGACAAACAGCTTGTGCTTCGCCTCGTCTATGAAATTGCAGATCCGATCACGTCCCAGCCCGGGGCACCAGATCAAGTGGCTGTGCTTTCGAGGTGTGAACGTTTCGCGGTGCCAGTCGGCCTCAAAGCCGTCGACGATCTCCGCAACGTCGCGCTTGCGGTCGGTGACGACGGCGTAGTCTCTCGTTTCGGTGAGATTCTTGGTGGTCCAGTTCAGCGATTTCACGAACGCCGTCTTGTCGTCGACCACCATCGACTTCTCGTGCGTGAGGTCGAATTGCGGGTTCGCGTCCTTCACGTCGACGTCGGCGTGTTGGAGAGCCTTGCGCGTCGTTTCGTTGTCACGCTCACCGCCGCGGCGCTCGGGGTTCAGCATCACCCGGACCTTGACGCCTCGCTGCTTTGCGGCGATGGTCGCCCTCAGCAGCGCAGGATCCGAAAACACGAACATCTTGACGCGGATCGATTTCGATGCGCCGGTGATCGCGTCGAAAATCGGTTTGGATGAATCGTCCGGGAGCACGATCAGTGTGCGTGCCATGCGAGCTCCACTCCGGTTTGAGTCGCGTACAAACTGGCATAGATGCCCTTGGACGCGAGCAAGTCTTCGTGCGTCCCGCGCTCCGCGATCGTTCCCTTGTCAAGGACGAGGATCGCATCGGCGTGACGCAGCGTGTTCAATCGGTGGGCGATCATGATCACTGTGCGAGCCGCAGCCAGCCGCTCCAAGCCCTCGAAGACGCTACGCTCGGCCTCTGAATCAAGCGATGCCGTCGGCTCGTCGAGGATCAGAATCGGCGCGTTTCGAATGAATGCGCGCGCGATGCCGATGCGTTGCCGCTGCCCTCCCGACAACGTCACACCGCGCTCGCCGATCTGTGCGCTGTACCCGCCGGGCATGTTCATGATGAAGTCATGCGCGTTCGCGAGACGGGCGGCCTCGACGATGTCGACATCCGAAGCGCGATGGCGTCCATACGCGATGTTGTCACGAACGCTGCCGCGAAAGAGCACCGTGTCCTGCAAAACGAACCCGATCTGTCGCCGAATGCCGCGCAGCGTCAGCTCTCGAATGTCCACGCCGTCAATCAAGATGCGGCCGTCCGTCGGATCGTAGAAACGTGGGATTAGACTGCCGATGGTCGATTTGCCGCTGCCCGTCGGCCCCACCACTCCCACGAACTGACCCGGCTTCACTGAAAATGTGACATCCCGCAACACCGGCGCGTTGGGTGAGTACGAGAAGGCGACGTGCTCGAAATTGATCGCACCTTCAAATGGTTCGGGTTCCCGAGCGTCGGCGCGCTCCTGGACGCTGATTTCGATGTCCAGGATCGACTCGATCCGCTCGAGTGCGACGTTCGTCTGCGCGATCGTGTTCGTCATCTTCGCGAGGTCCTGAACCGGCTTGAAGAATTTCGCGAGGTACGCGAGAAAGACGACGAGGGCGCCGACCGTCATCGCGCCGGCGACGACCAGCGATGCTCCACGCCACAACACGACGGCCGTGCACCCGGCGACCACCAGATCGATACTTGGCGACAGCAGCGACTTGACGCGCCTGGCATTCAGTGCCGCACGCACTGTCGCGCGGCTCGCTTCGTTGAGACGGGCGATCTCGATGTCTCGCGCGTCAAGTACCTGCACTGTTCGAATCGACTCGAGGCCGGTCTGAACCACCGACACGATTTCGCTCTCGCGCTGCCGAACTTCGCGGGTCGTCTTCTTGACCGCCTGTCGAAATCGAGTCACACAGAACAGCAGAACCGGCGTGATGAGCAACACGAAGAGGCTGAAGCGCCAGTTCAGCCAGAACATCAGGCCTAACATGCCAACAATCGTCATCGAATCGATCACGATGCTAAGTGTCGATGTCGAGATGAAGTCCTGCACTGTCGCCACATCGTCAGTGATCGTGCTGAGCAAGGCGCCGGTCTGATGCGTGTCGTAGTAACTGAAAGACAGACATTCAAGATGGTCATAGAGGCGCATCCGCAGGTCATTCGCAACGCGCTGCCCGACGCCTTCGGTGTAATAGTTGTCGACGTAAGACGCCACGCCGTCAACGATGGTGATGAGGACGACAGCCAACGCCGCCAGGACGGCAAGTGTCGGCCAATTTGACTGGCGAGTCGGCGCGGCAATATCGTCGATGACGACTTTCAGAGGCCACGGCGCTGTGAGTCCCGTCAACGTTTCAACAATCATCGCGACAAGGATCACGAACAGCGGCCGCCGATAGGGCCTCGCGAGATTGAAGATCATGCGAACCGCCCAACTCGGAGGACGCGAGCCGCGCCCACGGCAATCGCGCCGCCTACGACTGTCGCGATCGCACCAAGTTTGGTTTCCGTCAACAGCGGCCCGTCAGGAAATACGCTTGTCGACAGGAACAACGCGAATACCAGGCCGACTGAACCGATGAATGCGATCACGATCAATTCGGCCCAGCGGAACGACCGCTTTGGGAAGGCCGCCGCGGCCAACAGAATGCCGACCGGACGGCCGACGAGAGACGCTGCCAGGACGGCCCACGTCCCGGTGTCGACGCCCTGCAGAAGCACGCCTGCGTTCGTCAGCCCAAAGAGGAAGGCCACTGCCTGCAGGGGGTACGCGAACACCGTCTCGAAGTGGGCGACGCGCGCGTGCCGGTGCAAAAGGCCCCTAAGGTCGTCTGGTGTTCGCGCTCCGCGTGGAAAGAACGGCACGATTGGCAGCAACGCAAGCGCAGGATGAAATCCTGACCGGTAGCATCCGATCCACGCAAGCGGTCCGGCAAAGATCAAGTACGGCCACATCGACCGCACGTCGAACTGCCGCAAGAGCGTCGATGCCGCAACCGCAAGAAAGATCAAAGCGACTGCGCCAGCGTCGCCGCCTGCAGCGAACGGCCGCTGAGAAATCAGCAAGAGCGCCAGGACGTCGCTGAGGACGGCGAACAGAACGACGACACTGATCGCTGGGCTGCGCGAGAACACCACCCGGGCAAGCGCGACGCAGAAGAACACGTCCACGCCGCATGCGATCCGCCATCCGTCAGCAAGGATCTGCTCATCGGTGAAGTGGAGGTAGGCAGCGTAGCTGGCCGCGGCCCCAAGCGTGCCGCCGACGGCGATCGCGATCGGCAAGAGGGCGGATCGCCACGTGTGCAGCGCGCGTCCGGGTCCAATCGCCTCGAGAACCTCTTGCGCCAGCGATGCCAGGCCGAAGGCGACCCCGATGTCGTTCACCGGAAACGCCAGCGCCTGCGCAACGCGAAAGTAGCTCTCCCCCGCCGTGTTGGCCCACACGATTGCGATCAGCGCCCCGACGGGGAGCAGCGGGTAATACGGCAAGGCCTCACGCCAACCGCGTTTCATGTGGTGCTCTTCCGGTGGATGACTCCGACGTCCACCGTCGCTCCGGTCCTGGAGATCACTTGAAAGAAGAGGTCGTCGCCGGCGATTTCGTTCAGCATAAAGCTGCGATCCTGATCGAAGCCGGCGGCGGTCGTCGTCGACCGTTTGAGATCGCCCTGCCGTAACTCGCCAGAAGCGCCGGCAACGAAGTAGGCGATCCCCTTTTGAGGGACGAGGCGCTCGTAGATGTGATCGTGTCCGGAATACACGGCGTTCACGCCGTACTTGAGAAACAGTGGCTCGAGTTTGACGCGAAGCTCGACTTCCGATCCGTGCCGGCCACCGTCCGAATACAGCGGGTGATGGAAGTAGGCGATCTTCCACGGCTCGTTCGCATTGCGCAGTGTCGTCTCGAGCCACTCGAGCTGCGGCGAGTCCAGCACGTTACTGTCGAGCACGATGAACCGGACGCCGTTTCTCGCGTAGCTGTAATAGCGCTCGCCGTGCATGTTGAACAATGGGTACGCGTCGTTGCTTCGATTGTCGTGGTTGCCAAGGGACGCGTAGAACTTCACCCCGCTGTCGAGCAGCACCTTGTACGGCCGCTCGAACTTCCGCACGAAATCCGCTGGCTGCTGGCTCCCGTAGAGGTTGTCGCCGAGCATGATCACCATGTCGAATGCGAACTGCTGATGCCAGCGCTCCATCTGCGCCGCAACGTCGTACTGCGGTTGATCACCGGTTCCGTTGTCGCCGATCGCCGCAAATTTCAGCGACCCGGGTCGATTCGGGAGGAGAGATCGCTCCTGCGCAACGGACGGTGTCCGGAGCAGGGCGACCGCGATTCCGGCAGCAAGTACGACGCGGCGGATCACGGCTTCACCGTCTCACTGCCGCGATGACGTCGCCACCGCGTGGCCCGACGCGCGGCGCGCCGCGTCGATTCGCTGCTGCAAGGACGCAATGAACCGCCCGGCTACCTGCGGCGCATAACCGCCCGCGCGGAAGGCGTCGTTCCATTGCTGGTCGGTTATTTGCTGGAGCAGATCGGCGGCAAACGCCAAGTCAAGCGGACCGATCTGTCTGAAGAGCTCCTGATGCCAGCCGTGGTAGTTGAACCGAACGAACCCATCCTGCACGTTCAGAATGAACGGCTGGCGCTCGAAGATGTCCGGATCCCCCCGAAGCGGAGCGAGACGTCCCGTTTCGCCAAGTGCAGTGCCGAGATCGCGCACCACGTACCAGTGCCTCGGCCCATGGCCTGGCTCCCTGACTTCGTATAGCACGTTGTTTTCGTTCTTGAGATCCGAGCTGCCGAACATCGCCAAGATGACCAGGAGCCCTTGGTATGGACGCATCCCGACGAAGGCGTTCTGCTGCCACGACCACGAATCAATGGCTTTGATTGATTTCTCCCCCAGACGGAAGCGGCCGCCCGGCTCGACGTGCGTACCTGACCCGTCTTTCACCGTCAGGGACGGCAGGAAATACACGGGCGGCTGGTGGTAGCCGACGGCCGACAGCACGCGCGACAGCACCACTTCAACAGGCCCTTCCGCGCCCTGGTCCGTGTGCGGCGGTTGCTTCACGTGCCACTCGCGTCCCTGCGGATCGACTACGGTGATCCCTGGATTCGTTCCGTGCTGCTTCCGTTCGACGAAGGTGTAGACGGCGCGCGGATCGGGCGCACGCTCGCGTCCCCAGGGTCCGTGGAACAGATCTCGGTCTGCGATCGCCTGTGCGCCAGGCGCGTTCGGCGACTGCCACAATTCGGTGAGTGGAGCGTCCCACGGCGGCGCGGTCGGCTGCACCTTTGCCGTGCAGAACGGATAGTAGAGCGCCAGCACGGTCGAGAACAGGAGCGTGTATGTCGCGTTCACGTAGCCTCCTCTTAGGGCACAAATGGCACGACCGACATGCGGCCGGATGCCGGAGTCGCGCGCTTGAACGAATCGGTCATGACGAAGTACGCACGCCAGCCTTCGGCGCTGCGGCCGGCGTCAATCCTGAGGAGCGTCGACGTCGCATTGTGAAAGCGGACGCCCGCGCCGTACGACCTTCGCGCGTCGTGGAAGGCGAGATCCGACGCACTGTGAGCCACTCTGCCGCAGTCACCGAACAGCGCAACGTCCATGTGCGTCAGGAGCGCCCACCGCGATTCGACATTCGCAATCGCCATGTCGTTGTCGTGGAAGCGATAGCTGTAGAAGCCGCGCAGCGTGTTCTTGCCGCCGAGGGCGGGCATCAAGTAGAAAGGCACCGTCGCACCACTCGACACATTCGAGAACACGCCCCACGCGTGCACTCCGAGAATCCATTTCGCGGTCCCCAGCGGCACGAACTGGGCGCCTTCGACTTCGTACCGGCGGAAGCTGTACGCGCCGCCGCTGCGGTCTGAGTACACGGCGGCCGTCGCGCGATACAGGCCGCCGTCGGTGGGATGACCGGGGTGATCGCGCGAGTCGGCGACGATGGACACGTCGGAATGGACGAATGCCGGCTGGGAGGTGATGCCGGGCGCGGTGACTTCGGTGAAACGATCGACGGTGTTGGGGACGCTGACGCGACCCGAGGCGGCCGACAAATCGGGTCGCGGAATCCAGCCAACGCGGCCATCGACGGCGAGCCAGCGGTTCGCCTGCACGTGTCCAGACGCGAGCACGTCGACGTTCCTGAATCGGTACGCGGTCTGATCGCCTTTCTGCGAGTCGTTGCCGAGCCCGAAGTAGTCGACGGCGAGCGAATCCTGATAGCGCGTCTGGATGCCTAGCGAAAGCCGATCGTGCGCCAGGCGCGGGAGCTCAAACGCGACCTGCGCCATCGTGTAGTAGTTCCACGAGACAGCGGCAGACATGTCCACACGGGCGCGGCCATCGAGAATGCGGCGGCGATAACCGGGGCCGGCTGAGATCCAGCCCTCGCCGCTGATCAGGTTGCCGGTCTCGACATAGAAGCCGTCGCGAGGATCACTGCCGAGGCCCGTATCCGTCGACATCGCGAGCTTCGTCAGCAGCGACGGTTCGCGGAGAAAGCCTGGCGTCGGCGACGCAATCCAACCACGCGGTAGTTCGGACGTCTGAGCACTTTCCTGCTGTGCCCACGCGGACACGGTGGTCGTCAGCAGCGTAGCGAGAACGATCGCAGCGCGCAGCGCAAGACTCATGGGCGTCTCCTCGGCGCCAATGAAATCAAACGCGCGAGTGCGAATCCATTAGACAAACGTATCGGCGATACCTTCGTATCGCTGACACGATCGTCCAATACCACCGGTCATGGTTACGTGTTCGAATGCGCCGATTCGTAGCGGAGGATGTCATGACGCACACATTTCCCGCGTGTCCCATTGGGTGCTCCGCGGCGTGGCAAGCCGTCGTTGCGGGCCGCCAAGTGACGCGAGCGTTGGCAAACGGGAAATGATTGAACGGATTCTGCATGAGACCGGACGGAACAAGTCAAAGGCCGCGCGAAGTCTCGGTTTGACGCGGACGCAGCTGTACGGGCGCTTGCGACGGTACGGCGTCTCGACGGATCGGCGACGGACTTCGCGCCGCATTAAATCGAAGTCGTCCAACAGGCTTCTGCAGCGAGCCGTGCGTTGATACCTTCGTGTAATGGCGTCTACGTCGCTCGCGTGCTTCAATGGGAAAGGGAGTCCAATGACGCAGTTTCAGTTTCACTGGTGGCCGTCTGACCTGCAAAGAACGCCGATTCCAAGTGTGAGTTTGAACGCGGAATCACCGTTCCACGGCGCGGCCCTCGCATTGAGGCATTTCGTCACACTGGGGTGCGACATCACGGCGCCGCTCGCTCATATCGACTTGAGCGGCGCGGACGGAGCCAAGCACACATTACTGGTAGAAGAAGTGCTCGACTGGCTTCACGACGCGAAGCAAGCCGCGTTCGTTTCCCGCGAGGGCCTCGCCGTGCTACTCAACTGACCAATACGCGTCACTCGTCCCATTTGTGCCGACAGCATCCATGGGTTGACGCTCTCTTTGCAGATTGTCGGCGCACCTTATTGGTGGAGAACCTGGTGAACAAACGCCACCGCAATCGAGCCTTCACCGACGGCCGACGCGACACGCTTGACGTTGCCGCCGCGCACGTCGCCCACCGCAAAGACACCCGGCCGGCTGGTTTCAAGCAGGTACGGTGGCCGCGCGAGCGGCCACTTCGCCGTCGCTAGGTCATCGGCCGAGAGATCCGCGCCCGTCTTGACGAAGCCTTTCTCGTCCAGCACAGTGGAGCCGTCCAGCCATCGCGTATTCGGATCGGCACCGCTCATAATGAAAAGATGACCGATGTCCTGGGCTACGATCTCGCCGGTCTCGTCGTTGCGCCATCGGATCCGTTCGAGCTTTCCGTCGCCCTCGAGGGCCACGATTTCGGTGCGCGTTCGCACCACAACCACCGGGTTTTCCTCAATCCGACGAATCAGATAACGCGACATGGTGTCCGCCAGGCCGGGTCCGCGCACCAGCATGTGGATGCGGCGAGCCGTCGACGCAAGGAACACAGCCGCTTGACCGGCGGAGTTGCCGCCACCGACGATCACCACGTCCTCGCCAGCGCACAACTGTGCTTCCATCTGTGTTGCGCCGTAGTAAACCCCTGCCCGTTCAAAAGTGGACAGGTTCTTGAGGGCTGGTTTCCGGTACTCCGCCCCCGTCGCGATGATCACCGCGCGCGTCCGGATCCGACGCCCACCGTCAAGTTCGACGGTGTAAGCCTGGTGGTTGCCGCGAAGACGTGTAGCGCCTTTGGCAACCATGACGTGGGCACCAAATTTCAGAGCCTGCGTGTAGGCGCGGTCTGTCAGCTCCAGCCCCGAGATGCCTGCTGGGAATCCGAGGTAGTTCTCGATTCGTGAGCTGGACCCGGCCTGTCCCCCCGGCACGTTCGACTCTACAACGACAACATCGAGGCCTTCAGAGGCGCCGTACACGGCGGCGGCAAGTCCCGCCGGACCGGCGCCAATAACCACGAGGTCGGACACGCGAAGGTCGTCGATGTCCTCGTTGAATCCGAGGCACTCGGTAATCTGCAGGTTTGTCGGATTTCTGAGCACGGCATTGCCGGGACACATCACGACCGGGACATCCGCCGCGCCGACCTGAAATTGATCGAGCATTTCTTGTGCATCGCGGTCTCGATCGAGATCGATGTAGTGGAACGGATGGCCATTACGCGTCAGGAATTCCCGAACTCGTAGCGTGCCCGAATTGTGTGTGGACCCGACAACGACCACGCCTCCGGCGTCGCGCGCGATCAGCTCGAGGCGTCGGAGAATGAACGCCCGCATGAAGATCTCGCTCAGCTCCGCGTCCGTCTGCACGAGCGTCCGCAACTGTGCCCGTGGCAACTCGATGACTTCGCCAGGGCTGGCGACCCTCAGTCGTGTGACCGCTGGGCGGCCGGAGATCAGACTCAGTTCGCCGGTGAAGGTGCCGGGGCCATGGCTAACAATCAAGGTTTCGGTACTCTGCAGCACTTGCAGAACGTGGACAGCGCCCGTTACGACAAGAAACAACGGCACCTGATTGTCGCCGATGTCGACAAGCACCTCATCGTACGTCGTCCGACGGTGCCGCCCATGTGAAGCGACCCGCTCGATTTGCCCGGCCGTGAGCACCGGGAAGATGCGATCTCGGCCAGAGGCCGTGCCAACGAGAACGACCTGTGAGGTATCGCTCAGGGCCATGGACGGTCACATGAGCCGTTCACAACCGATCGGCGTCGACGACAGCATCCGCGAACGCCCGCGGGGCCTCCTGCGGCAGGTTGTGGCCGATGCCACCCGCAATGAGCCGGTGCGCGTACTTGCCGGAGAATTTCGCGGCATACGATGCGGGATCGGGATGTGGCGCACCGTTGGCGTCACCCTCGAGAGTGATGGTGGGCACCGAAATGACGGGCGCCGCGGCAAGCCGGCGCTCGACCTCGTCGTACTTCGACTCGCCGTCGGCCAGTCCGAGTCTCCAGCGATAGTTATGAATGACGAGGCTGACGTGATCCGGGTTCGAGAACGCCTTCGCGCTGCGATCGAACGTCGCATCGTCGAACCGCCAGTTGGGCGAAGCCGTCTGCCAAATGAGCTTGGCAAATTCGTAGCGGTACTGTTCGTAACCGGCGCGGCCTTGTTCCGTCGCGAAGTAGTACTGGTACCAGTACGCCAGTTCTGCCTGGGGTCGCTGCGGCATCTTGTTCGCTTCACGGTTCACGATCACATAACCGCTGACTGACACCATCGCTTTACAGCGGTTCGGCCAGAGCGCGGCCACAATGTTCGCAGTCCGTGCGCCCCAGTCGAAACCCGCGACAATCGCCTTCTCAATCGCTAGTGCGTCCATCAGAGCAACTACATCGGCAGCCACCGCCGACTGCTGGCCGTTTCGAAAGGTGTCGCCGGAGAGAAAGCGTGTCGTTCCGTAGCCACGGAGATAGGGAACGATAACGCGGTAGCCGGCGGCTGCGAGCAGCGGCACGACGTCCGCATAGCTATGAATATCGTACGGCCACCCGTGGAGAAGAACGACCGGGAAACCGCCGGCGCGGCCGACGTCCACGTATCCAGTGTTCAGCACGCCGGCGTGAATCTGTTTAACCTCGTCGAGCATGTTTGCACTCGGCGATTGCGCACGCCCTCTGGCGAGGGCGCTGAATGGGGCGGCAGCAATGGTCCCGGCTGCAACGCTCAGGAACCGTCGGCGATCGGCGTCGATTTCTTCGTACATGTCTTGTAACCCTCCGTTCACGAAGGCAATCACGTAAGCGATTCGGAAACGCGGATGGCAGTCGGATCTGTCTGGACGACGGTCTCGATCACTCGACGAGATCGCGAGCGAACAGATCGACCCAACGTCTTGAGACCAAGCGCCATCCGTGCTCAGTGCGGACGAACCGATCGTGGTCTTCTCCGACCCTCCACGGCAGCGTCGCGGCTGTCCCTGGCGTTTCGACCATGAAAACCGTCAAAAGAGTCGTGCCTTCGGCTGCGTCAGGCCCGTGCGCAACAAAGCGCATGTTCCCGCACACGTGGCGAATGCGGTGCCACGGCGGCGCTTCGACCAGCTGCCTCCCCCATTCAAGAATCGCCTGGCGTCCGCGGATAGGTGCCGCCATCTCCCCCAGCGTGAGCTCACCGTCGTCCACGTACAACTCGTGCACCGTATCGGCACGGCCGTGATCGGTCCGCCACCCGTGTTCGATGACGAGGCGACTGAGCTGGACAAAATCCTGCTCGCTGACAAAGTGCTCGGCGAGGCGGAGTGTGTCGACGTCTGGCATGACCGGTCCTCTCTTTGTTTGCCTTAAGAAACGTCAACCGAACGTAAACGAGAATGTCTCAACGCCCGCATCGAGGAACTCGATTTCGACCTGCCGATCGACGATCGGCTTGGATTGCCGAATCAGCTGATGCAAACGCGGCTCGACCACCGCGCCGTTGCCCTCTTCGTCAACATCCAGGCCACGCGCAGCGCCAGGCGGTTGCCCGTCAATCGATACGCGGAAACGCACTGGAGTCCCTTGTCGCGGCGGACCCATGACGAAATGCACGTCACGCGCGTGAAAGCGATAGGCGATCCGACCGTTAGGACTGTTCAGGACCGTTGCCTGTTTCCCCATCGTCCACTCGCCGGCCAACGACCATTGGTTGAGCTCCAGCCGCGAGGGAGCACGATATGCGCCGCGCTGATTGAATTTGGCGGCGTCAGGCGACGCAAAGTTATCGGTTCGCTCGTACCCGACATAGGTTTCCGGTGATCTCAAGTTGGCTAGATCGGCGGCTGCCTCGAATCCGCTGCCTTCGACAGCAATGACATCGTCCGCGACGCCAGAGACACCAGCTTCCTTCAAGAACCGTTGAATCGCACGCTCTGAGGATTCGTACTCACCCTCTCCGAAGTGATGCTGGCGAACGCGGCCCTCCGCATCGATCAAGTACAGGGCCGGCCAATAGCTATTCTCGAAGGCGTTCCAGATTGAGTAGTCGTTGTCAATCGCGATCGGGTACCCGATCTTCATCTGCTGGACCGCACGGCGAACGTTATCGACGTTGCGTTCGAACGGGAACTCGGGTGTGTGCACGCCGAGAACGACGAGCCGGTCGCCGTACTTCTGGGCCCATCCGCGGACATAGGGAAGCGTCCGCAGCCAGTTGATACATGTGTAGGTCCAGAAATCGACGAGCACGATTTTTCCAGCTAGATGTTCCGGCGTCAGACGCGGCGAATTGAGCCATTCGGCTGCTCGCGCGATAGCCGCGAGCTGACGCGTCGCACTCTTGGCGGCGGTCCTGCCGAAGATGCCGACATTGGCGGCTGCGAACGTCATTAGGCCCGTTGTAAGAAGACGTCGCCGTCCATCGTCGATACATTCAGCCATGGTCATTTGCCACCGGAACAAGTCATCGCATCATTGCGAGCGCCGCGTTCCTCGCGCCGATCAAACCAGAGGCGCATCCTTCGGTCTATCAGACGAAGGTATCGACGACACCTTCGTACCAGGTCGAACCCGATACCAAAGTCTGATAGACGCCCGCTTGTTGGACGAGCATCCTTGCCCATCGCGCGTCGGCGGCGTGTGAGGGAGGGTAAATGTCCGAGGAGTTCGATGTCGTCTGTCTCGGCGGTGGAGTCGCTGGAGAGGCGATCGCGGTCAGTCTTCAGGGCAGCGGACTGACGCTCGCAGTCGTCGAGCGGGAGCTCGTCGGTGGCGAGTGTCCGTACTGGGGGTGCGTTCCCTCTAAGACCCTGCTTCGCTCAGGCGAAACGTTGAGCGAGGCTGACCGCGCTCGAATTCTCGCGGCCTCCCGCGTGGACTGGGTGGTCGACTTTCCGAAGGTGTCCACACGCGTGCGATGGATGGCTCGCAATCTCGATGACAGCAGGCCTGCTGCTGCCATGCAGGCGACGGGGGCCACGCTCGTTCGAGGCGAAGGCAGACTGACCGATCTGGGCACGATTGAAGTTGGAAGCGATCGCCTGATCGCGCGTCGTGCGGTCGTGATTGCGAACGGCAGTACGGCCGCGATCCCCTCGATTCCTGGTCTGGAGTCCGTCGATTTCTGGACGAACCGACAGGCGGCGATTCCGACGGAACTGCCGGTGTCGCTGGCGATCCTGGGCGGCGGCGCCATCGGCGTCGAGCTCGGCCAGGCGTTCGCTCGCCTTGGCTGTAGGGTGAACATCATCGAGGCCGGACGAACGTTCCTTGGCCTCGAGGAGCCGGAAGCTGGCGCTGCGCTTCGGCCGCACCTCGAAGCGGACGGCATCATGCTGACGGTTGGGGATCCATGTGTGGCCCTCGAGCAGCCAATGATGGGCCCATCGGGCGCGCGGGCGAGCGTGGTCGTCCATCTGAAGTCCGGCGCCACCGTACGCGCCGACCGGTTGCTCGTTGCGACCGGTCGGCGTCCGAACGTGGAAGCGTGGCACGCGGCCGGACTCGCGCAAACCGAGCGCGGTTGGTTGAGAGTGGATCCTGAGACGCTCGAAGCCCGGCCCGGCGTATTCGGAGCCGGTGACGTCACGGGGCTCGGTGGCTTCACTCACCTGGCCTACTACCACGGGCAGATCGTGGCCCGCCGATTGAGAGGCATCGACGCGAGGGCCGATCACACAGCGGTTCCTCGCGTCACGTTCACCGATCCGGAAGTCGCGTCGGTAGGAGTTTCCGAGGCTGCGGCCCGCGCGCGAGGCATCGACGTGATCGTGGCCACCGCTGATCCTGCGGAGACCGCGCGCGGCTACATCCACGACTTCCATAGAGGCGCGATCAAGCTGGTCGCCGACCGCGCGCGCGGCGTGTTAATCGGCGCAACCCTGGTCACGCCGCGTGCGGGCGAGATCCTTGGCGAGCTCGTACTGGCGATCAAGCTGGGTACTCCGCTGAAGCTGCTGGCCGACGTGATTCACCCGTTTCCCGCGTTCAACCGCGTCCTTGGACAAGTCCTTGAGGAACTCGCCGCGAACGTTGTGCGGCAAGGAGATCACCATGAGCAGTACGTCGTCCAGCACTGAACACGATTTCAAGCTCGAGGTCGTCGTCATTCCGGTATCGAACGTCGATCGCGCGAAGCGCTTCTATGCAGATCTCGGATGGCGGCTGGATGCTGACTTCGGATTCGACAACGGCTTCCGCGTGGTCCAATTCACGCCACCAGGCTCGGCATGCTCGGTCCAATTCGGCACGCACGTCACGTCAGCTGCGCCCGGCTCGGCAGAGAGTCTGTATCTCGTCGTCTCCGACATCGAAGCGGCACGCGAGGAGCTCGCGGGTCATCAGGTTGAAGTCAGCGCGGTGTTCCATCCAGCAGTGCCCGGCGCGCAGTTCGAGTGGGACGGCATGAACGGGCGCGCCAGCGGACCTGCCCCCGATCACGCCAGCTACGGGTCGTTCGCCACGTTCAGCGACCCAGACGGGAACCGCTGGCTGCTCCAAGAGATCAAGACACGCCTACCCGGTCGAGGGCTCAGCCCGGACGTCGCGACATTGACTGAGCTACTGCGCGAGACAGAGACGCGTCACGGTGCGTACGAGCCGACGGCGCCGAAGCATCACTGGTCCGGCTGGTATGCCGCCTACATCGTCGCGCGGGAGCGCGGCAAGACTCCCGACGACGCGGCCAAAGACGCCACGCTCCACATCGAAGGCGCCCGCGAGCGCGCCCAGGTGTAAGCCGTCATGCGGCCCGACATCGTTCCCGGCGCGGTGTTTCCCGATTACGAACTACCCGACCACACCGATACCAAGCGGAAGCTCAGCGAGCTTCAGGGCGAGGACCCTTTGATCCTGACGCTGGCTCGAGGTCACTACTGCCCCAAAGAACACCAGCAGCACCTGGAGCTCGCCGCGTTCTATCCGAAGATCGCGGTGGCGTACACGCAGGTCGCCACGATCGCGACCGACGACCATCACACGCTGCAGGAGTTCCGCGCGTCAGTGGGCGCGCCGTGGACCTTTCTTTCCGACCCGGAGCGAAGGGTTCAGAAGGATCTCGACATTCGCGAGTACACCGATCCCGAGCACAACCCGATGATCCCGCATACGCTCGTGCTCAGGCCGGGCCGCGTGATCTACAGCATCTATAACGGGTATTGGTTCTGGGGCCGACCATCGATGGTCGATCTCTGGCACGATTTGCGAGTCGTCTCGAGCGAAGCCCGGCCCGACTGGGATCTGAGCAGACCAGGACTGCGCGAGCGGTGGGAGGCGGCGGACTACGCCCCTTTCCACGGGTGGAACAAACGAGGCCATCCGACACCGGCTGGCGGCACCCTCTAGGTCATCTTTAGCCACACCTTGTCGATTGGACCGCGACCGCCGCAGGATGGGTTAGGCTGTGCGGACACGCCTCATGGCCGATAGAGGGTGGCGTGTCCGATGGCAAACCAGGCCGCATACATTTCCCTGGCCGGTGCGACACGCGGCGATATCGTCCGCGTGTGCGCATTCTTCAATGATGATGGCGAGCAGTACCGCGTACTGCTGCCGTTCATCAACGAAGGCCTCGCGTCCACCGAAAAGGCGACCGTCTTTGCGCAGTTCGCCGGCAGCGCTGCCGGCGCAAGATTGTGCCGTACACGCGGCAACGGCGTCTGGCAGTGTCATGACGATGCCGTGATCTTTCCGTCTCACCTCGGGCAATTCACCGGCCATGCCATCATCGACATCGTGCGAACAGGTTATGGGCGGCCCGAGGTCTGACGTGGACGCGCGCGTTGGTCCGACGGACGAGGCCGCCCGACTGCGTACGTGCCTGAATGATCTGGTCAGCATCATGGCCTTGCCGACGCGGTGGGCGGGCCTCGAGCCGCATCAGATCGTCAGTGGCCTCGCCGACGTTCTGCTCCGAATGCTCGATCTGGCATTCGTTGCGGTCCGCGTAGATGATCCCGACAGTGGACGGCCGCTCGGCGTTTTACGAACCTGCGATTCGCTTAAGAGTGCAGCTGCCGAACCGGACATCTGGGCAGCGATTGACGCGAATCTCGGCGCTTCTGCGTCGACGTCGTCGCCGCGCGTGTCGATCGGAAACACCGACGTATCGATCGCCTCGGCACATCTGGGACTGCAAGGCCAGTTAGGCACGGTCGTCGCGGCATCCGAGGACTCCGGTTTTCCGTCCCAAACGGACCGCCTCGTGTTCGATCTCGCGGCGAATCAGGCCACCATTGCACTCCAGCACGCGCGGATGCTCGGTGAACAACAGCGTGTCGCCGAAGAGCCTGACCCGCAGAGGACGATTGAACTTGCCGCGGCCAACAAACGACCACAGAAAGAGATCGCCGACCGTCACCGAGCAGAAGAGGCCGTCCGCCAACGCGATCACGACTCGACCTTGATTCTTGACAGCATTCCCGGGATGGTGGCACTTCTGACGGCGAGCGGCGATGTTGAAGTCGTGAATCCCCAGCTCATCGCGTATTTCGGTCAGACCCTCGACCAGCTGCGGCAATGGAGGATGACCGACACGATTCATCCCGAGGACCTGCCGCACGTCATCGAGGTTTTCACGCGTTCAATCGCAACAGGCAGCGCGTACGAAATCGTTCAACGCTTCAGGCGGTCGGACGGCGTTTATCGCTGGTTTCTCAACTCCGGTCTGCCGGTGCGCGATTCGAGCGGTCGTGTCGCGCGCTGGTGCGTGCTGCTGACGGATATCGACGAGCGCAAGCGCGCCGAAGATGCGGTGCGTGCCAGCGACACGTTTCTGCGATTGATCATCGACACAATGCCGACGCTCGCATTCACAACGCGCCCAGATGGCAGCGCTGATTACGTCAGTCAGAGTTATCTCGACTACATGGGCATCACCCGAGAGCGGGCCATGGATTGGGGGTGGGCGGCCGGCGTGCACCCGGACGATCTCGATACTCTGGTTGCGAGCTGGCAAGGCATCATTGCGACCGAACAGTCGGGATCGGGTGAGGTGCGATTGTGCCGCCATGACGGTACGTATCGGTGGTTTCTTTATCGTGTGAATCCGTTGCGCGACGAGAGCGGCGCGGTCGTGAAGTGGTATGGCACAGCCACAGACATCGACGACTTGAAGCGTGCCGACGCGGTCATTCGTGCAAGCGAACGTAATCTCAAGCTGATCATCGATACCATCCCGGCGCTTGCGTGGTCGGCGCGTCCAGATGGAACGGCTGACTTTTTCAATCAGCACTATCTGGAATTCGTGGGCTTCAATGCTGACGAGGCCAAGGGCTGGGGATGGACGGCCGCCGTTCATCCAGACGACTTGAGCGGTCTGACGGCAATTTGGCAACAGGTGTTGACGGCCCCGCAACCCGGTGAGGCCGAAGCGCGTCTGCGGCGGCATGACGGCGAATATCGCTGGTTCCTGTTTCGCATGGACCCGCTGCGCGACGAAACCGGAGAGATTGTCAAATGGTACGGAGTGAACACCGACATCGAGGATCGGAAGCGTGCGGAGGCAGAACTGCGGCGAGCCTACAACAGTTTCGCGGACGCGCAGCGCCTGGGGAAGACAGGCAGCTTCATAACCGACCTGCTCGCCGACGAGCACAACTGGTCTGACGAGGCATGCCGCATTTTCGAGTTCGTCCCTGGCACCGTGACGACGCAGGCGATACGCGAACGTGTTCACCCCGACGACCTGTCGAAGTACAGAGCGACATTCGCGCAGGCGATGGCGGGAGCCGATGTCGCATTCGAGTTTCGCATCGTGACGCCCTCAGGTGTGAAGCATGTGCGAGGCCTCGCGCATATCATCGACCGCCTCGGAGGCCGACCGATTTACATCGGGGCACTTCACGATGTCACCGAGAGCAGAGTGGCTGAGGAGGCTCTCAACAAGGCGCGCTCCGATCTCGCGCAGGTGTCGAGCATGACGACTCTGAGCACACTGACCGCGTCGATCGCGCACGAGGTCAATCAACCCCTGTCCGGGATCATCACCAACGCCGGCACATGCCTGCGGATGCTGGACGCCAATCCCCCTAACCTCGATGGTGCGCGCGAAACGGTGCGCCGCACGATCCGCGATGGCAACCGCGCCTCAGAGGTCGTCACTCGGCTACGCGCGCTGTTCCAGAAGAAGGAATTGACCTTGGATCGGCTCGATCTGAACGACGCCACGCGAGAGGTCATCGCGCTGTCGGCCGGTGAGCTTCAGAGGAGTCGGGTGAGCGTTGAGTCGGAGCTCGCCGATGACCTTCCAGAAATCACTGGCGATCGCATCCAGCTCCAGCAGGTCATCCTGAACCTGATCCGCAACGCCTCAGATGCAATGGCTGGTGTCCACGATCGGCGGCGGCACTTGCTGATCAAAACTGCGCGCGAAGACGACGACCGTGTACGGGTAAGCGTACGTGATGCCGGAACTGGGCTCGATCGCCAGAACATGGACAAGTTGTTCGACGCTTTTTACACGACCAAGAGCGACGGTATGGGCATCGGCCTTTCGGTCAGCCGGTCTATCGTCGAGAGACATCATGGACGCCTTTGGGCCGAGCCGAATGACGGCGGACCGGGCGCCACTTTCGCGTTTTCCATTCCAATCGATGCCGAGAACATCCCCGACCCTATCCGGTAGCGGCGTCTCGATTGCCTGTGTGGCATCGCGGGCCGCCCAAGACCCCCCCCGGAGCCGTTCGCGCCCGGACCGATACTAAGGTCCAATGGACGCCTGCCGCCACACTGGCACAAGCTGCGGCGAAGACGAGATCGAGAGTGGGATGGGAATGTTCCGATCGTCCGCTCGTCGTCCGAGCACCGAAGCGCACTGCGATTGTGTCTCGGCGGAGCCACAAGTGGGCCGGGCACCGCCTTTGGGTTGTCGCCGGCACGCGACCGTGACGAGCACGGCACACGCACTGAGGCCGGCCTGATGAAAAAGCGTCCACTGGTAGCGGTCGTCGACGACAGCGAATCCGTGCGCGACTCGCTGCCCGACCTGCTGCAGCAGGTCGGGTTCTCCGTTCAGGCGTTTGCGTCGGCGGAAGACTTCCTCGCGTCGGCCGCTGCCGACGATACGGGCTGCTTGATTCTCGACGTCGGGTTGCCGGGAATGAGCGGGCCGGATCTTCAAGACGAACTGACACGGCGGGGCAAAGCCATCCCAATCGTCTTTATCACCGCACAGGGTGACAAGTCTCTCCCTCAGCGCCTCATCGCGGCCGGGGCAGTGGCGTGCTTGTTCAAACCATTCAGCGACACGGCATTGCTCGAAGCCGTAGAAGGCGCTATTGGGACGAGGTGAGCATGACAACCGTTCTTGAAGAGCGCATCACACCGCGGGCGTATACTGTGAGCCCGTCGCCTCCGGCTCGTCCAATCGAGATCGTCACCATGGCGGATGTCAGGCCGACTGTCTTTGTCGTCGACGACGACATTTCGGTGCGCGAATCGCTGGAGCTGCTCATCAAGACCGCGGGATGGCACCCCGAGACGTTTTCGTCGGCGCAAGAATTCTTGTCCCGTCCTCATGTGAGTCTTCCGTGCTGCCTGGTGCTCGACGTAAGCCTGCCAGGTCTCAATGGCCTCGAGCTGCAGCGTCACTTGGCGGCGCGGACGGAGATGCCGATCATCTTTATCACCGGGCACGGCGACGTGCCTATGAGTGTACGTGCGATGAAGGCCGGAGCGGTCGAGTTCCTGACGAAGCCCTTCAACGACGAGGTGCTATTGGACTCGATCCGTGATGCGATCCAGCGCAGTCGCGACGTACTCCGCGAGCAGTCGGAGATGCAGGGCCTGCGGACCTGTTACGCGTCGCTCACACCACGAGAATGCGAGGTGATGGCGTTCGTCGTGTCGGGTTTGCTCAACAAGCAAGTCGCGGGCGAACTGGGTATCAGCGAAATCACCGTCAAGGCTCACCGGGGTCAGGTGATGCGCAAGATGAAGGCTGACTCGCTTGCCGACCTTGTCAGGATGGCGACGAGACTTGGACTGCGAACGACGCCACAACACTGACCATGCGCGAAGCGTAATCAGCACGCTATTCGGTCAGCCTGGCGCTCGAAGTCGAACGTGGCATTCGACTGGCCGGCGCATTCCCACAACGCAATCAAACCCAACACCGCGCGAGATGCCGAGGTCGCTTGGCTCGAATCCTCGTCACACCCGCCTTCGGGTCCGATGCGATCGGTCGCGCAGAGGGATTCTGTCGGTCGCAGAACGTCTCCTGCACGTAGATGCGGACGCGGACAAGCTCGCGGTCACAGGAGTTTCTGTTCACACAGGTGTTCTGCCCGCTAACGCCTCGCATTGCACCTGCGGTTTCGATTGGACCTCTATCGCGGCGAGTGATCTGGTGAAGCGGAGCGTTGTCGTAGGGTGCGAGCGCTTTCTCAAGATCGATCCACAGTCGTCCAGCGATTCTCGTCAGACGTCGGCGACGGCTCGACCAGAGACTTGAATCGAGGTCACGCTTTCCCGTCGGCCCGCTGGCGGTCCTTCCCGAGTCACCGCTCTGCACAAGAGCTACTCTGCGTTTTATTTGTCGATAGCGTCGGAACCGTACGATTGGGGAAGAGTCCAACCGTTCTTCTAGTTGGATCGATGCAGAGTCGCAAACCCCCGGCCCCCGCGGTCACTCGAGCCTACTAGCTTACGGGTCAGACGGTCCATACAAAGGTATTGACGATACGATCGTCCAATAGCCCACCGTTCACGAACATGGTCCAATCGCTTCCATTCCACATCACGGAGATGTGCTCCGTGTTGGGAATAGGAGGCATTAACAATGAAGGCTCGCATTCTCGCGTTGCGCGCCGGCCTAATCAGCGTCGCGCTTCTGGGAACGATTGCCGCGGCAACCGACACCGCCCAAATTGTCAGGCCGCAGGAAACGGCGCGTTCGGTGCGGCGCATGCTCGAACGTCTCCCGTACTATGGCGTGTTCGACTACATCGTCTTTCGCGTGGAGGGCACAACTGTCTATCTGGCCGGCTACAGCTTCGAAGGGCGGCTTAAGGCAGACGCAGAAATGGCCGCGAAGCGCGCGAACGGCGTCGTCGAAGTGGGCAACGAAATTGAGGTGCTGCCGGCGTCTCAGAACGACGACCGGATTCGCTGGGCGACCTTCTACCGGATCTACACCGACGATTTCCTGTCGCGCTACTCCCCGGGCGGCGCATACGGAGCGCAGCAAGAGCTGAGGGACGAGCGCCTTTTCCCCGGCATGCAGCCAGTCGGCAGTTATCCCATCCACATCATCGTGAAGAACGGGCGAACGACGCTGCTCGGCGTGGTGGACAACACAACCGACCGGCAGCTCGCAGAAGTACGCGCCCGGGAAGTGACCGGCGTTTTCGAGGTCGAGAACAGCCTGTTGGTGGCTCGGGACGGCCACAAAGGAGGAGCCAAGTGACACAGTTCAATCGTCCGACTCGTCGGCGCGTTTATACCCTGATCGCAACGGCTTTTGCCACCGCGGTTGTCCTGGTGGCCGTTTTGCGAACGGCGGGCACGGCCTCAGCCCGCGGCAACGCAGGCCCTGGCACGCCGGGCGTACCGTACGCCAACATGCCTGCGCTGGCGCCGATCGGTGTCAGAGTTGACAAATATCTGGACGTGCCAGAGTCGGCAAGAGGGCCGGTCATTGATCCCGCCAAGGGCTACCGCACGCAGAAACTGGGAGACGGTCTGTACATGGTCACGGATGGCGCCTACCAGTCCATGTTCATGACGTACGAAAACGGCGTAGTCGTCGTTGATGCGCCGCCGTCATACGCGGCGCAGATCCCGAAGGCGATTGCGGAGATCACCGACAAACCCATCACACATGTTGTTTACAGCCATGTTCACGCGGACCACATTGCCGGAGTCAAAAGCCTCGGTGGCCACCCGGTCATCATCGCCCACTCCGAAACGAACCGTCTACTCGCACGGGACAACGATCCGCAGCGGCCGCTGGCCAAGGTCACGTTCGAGGATCGGTACCGGCTGACAGTCGGAAGCCAGGTGCTCGAGCTCTCGTATCACGGGAACGCGCATGTTCCAGGCAACATCTTCATCTATGCGCCGAAGCAGCGCACGCTGATGGTAATCGACATGGTCTTCCCCGGCTGGATGCCTTGGCGCAGATTCGCGGTCGCCCAGGACGTTCCCGCCTATTTCCAACAGGTTAAGGAGATCCAGAGATTAGACTTCGACACGCTGGTAGGCGGACATGTCGCGAGAACCGGCACGCACGCGGACGTCGAAGCACAGCTATCGTTCATGGAGGATCTCAAGGCGGCAGCCGAGGCCGCCCTGAAGGCGACGAAGCCCGGCGAGGGTCTTACGACTGTGGATCGCACCACGAACCCGTGGGCTGTTTTCGACAGCTATATCGATCGTGTGGCGCTCGCGTGTGTCAATCAGCTGACCCGGAAGTGGTCGACAAAGCTCGCGGCCTACGACGTATACATCTGGGACCAGTGCTATTCGATGGAGCAGAGTCTTCGCATCGATTGAATCCTGAGACGTCCGAGATGCGAACGATTGCCACCAGCGACGGATAAAACATTGTCGACGAGTCGGAGCCCGAGGTCGGCACGGCGATCGGGTTCCGACGCTGGAGACTCCGTAGCGACGCACGGACAGTTAGAGATGCTGTGCGTCGTAGGGAAGGGACCATGCGTTATTGCTCATGATCGTTGCGGCCACGCACGGGTCTAGTCACTCGAAGCGGATCGACAGCGTCGTGCATGCTTCTGGCCGCGGCGGCAGCCTCCGAAAGCCCGGCCGACACGACTTCCGGACCGGTGAACGTCACGCAATGAACCGCCGTGTGATCGGCCCTCGCGTCCGTGCCCCTGCGTCGAAGCCCCACGATCGGTCCAGCGTAGGGGACGGCCAAAAAACGAATTTACATCCAGCGAACCCAGCAGTCGTATTGGCGAACAGGACTGATCATCCTACCGGCATGGCAATGCGCTACCCTGTGCGAGTACGCAACGGCGTGAAACGCACGGAGGGCGCGGGACCATGTCGAAAGAGGCCGCACGGGAGTCGCCCGCTGAGGAAGTAAAGAGGCTGCGTGAAGCGCTGACCGAAAGCGAGCGTACTTCGCACTTGCTCGTGGACAGCATTCCAGGCTTGGTCGCGTTTCTGACGCCGGACGGTCAGCTGCAATTCGTCAACCGTCACATTCTCGAGTATACCGGCCGGACGCTGGAGGAGTTGAAACAATGGGGAACAGGTGACACTGTTCACCCTGAAGATCTACCTCACGTCATCGAGGTCTTCACACGATCGATCGGGTCAGGCTGCCCGTACGAGATCACGCAGCGCCTTCGGCGATCGGACGGCGTCTATCGCTGGTTTCAGAACAACGGCTTTCCGCTTCGTGATTCCAGCGACCACGTCGTTCGCTGGTGCGTCCTGTTGACGGACATCGACGAGCGGAAGCGCGCCGAGGACGCATCACGCGCGAGCGAACGGAACCTCAAGCTGCTCACCGATACGATCCCGGCGCTCGTCTGGTCGGCGCGCCCGGATGGAAGTGCAGACTTCTTCAACCAGCACTATCTGGACTTCATCGGCCTCTCGGCGGAAGAGGCGCGGAACTCGGGGTGGACAACTGCCGTTCACCCTGATGATTTGAACGGCCTGAACGCGGCGTGGCAGAACATTATGACTTCGGGCGCGCCTGGAGAAGCCGAAGCACGGTTGCGTCGGCACGACGGGGTCTATCGGTGGTTCCTTTTCCGCACCAATCCATTGCGCGACGAGAAAGGACGCATCGCCAAGTGGTACGGGATCAACACAGACATTGAGGATCGAAAGCGTGCGGAGGGTGCGCTCCGTAAGAGCGAGCGTCAGTTTCGCCTACTGGTCGAGACGATTCCGGCACTCGTGTGGTGCGGTACCCCCGAAGGCGAACTCGACTACCTGAATCAGAGGGCCGTGGAGTATCTCGGCCATACCGCCGAGAGCCTGGCAGGAGGGCGATGGCTGGAGCTCGTCCATGCGGATCAGCGGGACGCAACCGCCCGACGCTGGCTCGAGTCGGCTACAACCGGTTCGTCGTACGACGACGTCTACCAACTCCGCCGCGCGGACGGGCAGTATCGGTGGATTCATTCCGTTGCCGAGCCCTTCCACGACACGGATGGCCGGATCGCATATTGGTACGGCCAAATCGTCGACATTGACGACCGAAAGCGAGCCGAAACGGGACTGCGTTTGGCATACGGTCATCTCGCCGAAGCCCAGCGACTGAGCAAAACGGGCAGCTTCATCACAGATTTGCTGGCCGACCGCCGCGACTGGTCCGAGGAGGCCTTTCGCATTTTCGAGTTCGAGCCCTCGACTAGCGTCACGCTGCACGCGATCCGCAGCCTGGTCCACCCCGAGGATCTACCTGTGTACGACGCCGCGCACAAGCGCGCGATCGAGGGGGTCGGTTTCGATATGGCCTTCCGCATCGTCACCTCGGCTGGGAACGTGAAGCATCTGCACGCCGTGGGTCACGTCCTGGAGGAGATTGCGGGTCGACCCGTGTTCATCGGCGCGATTCAGGACGTGACCGAGAGCAAGGTCGCCGAGGAGGCCCTGAGCAGGGCGAGGTCCGAGTTCGCGCGCGTCGCGCGGGTCACGGCTGCGAGTGCGTTGACCGCCTCAATCGCGCACGAGATCAACCAGCCCCTCTCCGGAATCATGACGAACGCAGGCACCTGCCTGCGAATGCTCGCTGCGGATCCTCCAGATATCGAGGGCGCGCGAGAAACCGCGAGACGGACCATGCGCGATGGCAATCGCGCTTCAGAGGTGGTCACGCGGTTGCGCGCGCTATTCAGCAAGAAGGAATTCACGCTGGAGCCGCTCGATCTGAACGACGCCACGCGCGAGGTCATTACTCTGTCGTTGAGTGACCTGCAAAGAAACCGGATCGTGCTTCAGTCGGAGTTCGCTGACGACCTCCCAATGATCACCGGCGATCGGATCCAGCTCCAGCAGGTAATGCTCAACTTGCTGCGTAACGCCTTGGAAGCGATGGCCTCTGTCGACGACCGCCCACGTCACCTGCTAATCAGAACGGAAAGAGACGATGGCGATCGTGTTCGTTTGACGATCCGAGACGCTGGCCCAGGCCTCGATCCCCAGAGCATGAGCAAATTGTTCGACGCGTTCTATACGACGAAGACCGATGGGATGGGCATCGGGCTCTCCGTAAGCCGCTCCATCATCGAAAGACACCACGGACGGCTGTGGGCCGAGGCGAACGACGGCGGTCCAGGCGCAACTTTTTCGTTCTGGATTCCGCGTGGAGCCGCGAGCCTGGACGCCGCCCCTGTCGCGTCCAGCTCGTAAGAAAGGGGAAAACGATCGATACCACGGTCGAATGGGCTTCGGCGACACCGGCCAACCCGCGCCCCGGAAATGGCCCTCGGTGATGAACACGCGCCCGCTCGCATCGATCGTCGTCGACGATGAATAGTCTGTTCAGGAGGCCTTTCCCCGTACTCAACGCCGCGCCGCGGATGGGCTAGCAAACCGACAATGAGCGCTCCGACGCCGAGGTCCCGAGCGTGATGGCGCTCTATGAGTCCGCTCACTGCTTCCGAACGCGAAATAACCGTAAAGCGCAGCGGCGCGATCATGCGCAGCATGAGGGCTGATTCGCTTCCTGAGCCGGTGACAGTGGCCGCGCGTCGCGGCCTGCGGTCTGCGCCGAGATGCTGAGACTCGGCCGACCGTCTCCCTCGTAAAGATCCCCTACTTTGGTATCGATCGACACCATCGTCTAATAGATCGGCATTCGCGCTGATGATGCAATCAGCGCGATGGATACAGCCGCCGAAGACATCTTCCCAACGATTGGCGTTCATCGAGGGATGACGTCGTGATCCGTTCTGCTGACGGTCCCGACTTCCACGGGACAGTCGCGCTCATCACCGGAGCTGCAACGGGGATTGGTCGGGCCGTTGCGGTGGGCTTTTCGAGCCGAGGCGCGAAGGTCGCGATCGGCGATGTCAATGAGAATGCGGCACATGAAACAATCGATCTCATCGAACGATCCGGCGGCGACGTGCTGTTCGTACGTACGAACGTGTCCGACGAAAACGACGTCGAGCAGCTCGTGGCAGCCACGGTCGGACGCTTTGGCCGCCTCGACTGCGCATTCAACAACGCCGGCATCGCTCTACCGTCGCAAACAATCGCGCAGCTCGACGCGTCTGCCTTCGACCGGGTGATCTCGGTCGATCTTCGAGGCGTGTTCCTGTGCATGAAACATGAGCTCCGCGAGATGGTGCGGGCAGGGCGCGGAGCGATCGTCAACACCGCGTCTGTCGCGGGCTTCATCCCGGAGGTCGGCGAAGGGGCGTACGTTGCGGCGAAACACGGCGTCATCGGGCTAACGAAGACGGCGGCGATCGAGAATGCCCATTTGGGCATCCGCGTCAATGCGTTGGCTCCTGGCTGGGTACGAACCCCTCTCACCGTTAGCCTGGAAGAGAACAAAGGCTTGAACGATCAATTGAAGGCTGCGGCACCTATGCACCGCAGTGCCGAGCCTGAGGAGATGGTAGGCGTGGTTCTGTTCCTTTGCTCCGACGCAGCGTCGTACGTCACGGGTCAGCCCTTCGTCGTGGACGGCGGCCAGATGATCCGCGGGTTCCTACCAGTCGAGAACAGGATCTACGTGGGGAGGTAATCGGCGTGGCAACCACACTTCGTGTGAACGGCTCCAACCATGAACTCTCGGTGGACTCGCGCGTGACGCTCCTGGACGCACTGCGGGACGTGCTCGGTCTAACCGGCACGAAGAAGGGGTGCGATCAGGGTGCGTGCGGCGCGTGCACAGTCATCATCGACGGCCAGCGCGTCTTGTCCTGCCTGACGCTTACGGCCGCATGCGAGGGCCAGGACATCGTCACAATTGAAGGCCTCGCAACAGGCGGAGACCTTCACCCCGTACAGGCCGCCTTCCTGCACTGCGATGGATTCCAGTGCGGCTACTGTACGCCGGGGCAGATCCTCTCGGCCGTCTGTGCCGTTCAGGAGGTGCAGGCAGGCGTGCCCAGTCACGTCACGCGGGACGTTCGACAAACGGTCAATGCCGCAACGCTGACCGACGAGGAAATCCGCGAGCGGATGAGTGGCAACTTGTGCCGCTGTGCCGCCTACCCGAACATCGTCGCCGCCGTGAGACAGGTGCTCACTCATGAGGTGCGGCCATGAAGGCGTTCACCTTTCAGCGAGTGGCTGTCGCGCGCGAAGCCGCCAGCGCCGTCGCCGGGCGGTCGGCCACGATGTTCTTGGCTGGCGGGACGACGCTCGTCGACCTCATGAAGGTGGACGTGCTGACGCCGGACAGCGTGGTGGACGTTCGGCATCTCGGGCTCTCCAGCATCGACGTCTCGGATCATGCGATCGCTGTTGGCGCGGCTGTCACCAACAGTCAGCTGGCATGGCATCCAGTCGTGCGCGACCGCTATCCTGTGTTGTCGGAAGCAATCCTGTCAGGCGCAACGACTCAGATTCGCAATATGGCGACGGTCGGCGGCAACATCCTGCAGCGGACGCGGTGCCCGTATTTCAGAGACGTCGAGGCGTCGTGCAATCGCAGACAGCCTGGGTCCGGCTGTGATGCGCTGAACGGCTTCAACCGTGGCCACGCGGTGCTGGGTGTCAGCGAGGATTGTATCGCGACACATCCGTCGGACATGTGCGTGGCATTGGCCGTCCTCGACGCAGACATTCACACGATGCGCACCGATGGCACCGCGCGCTCGATTCCGTTCGTCGATTTCCACCGGCTTCCAGGTGACACGCCTCACATCGAGGTCGCACTTGAGCACGGTGAGCTGATCACACACATCGTCATTCCACATTTGCCGGCGGCACGACGATCCCACTATCTCAAGGTCCGGGACCGCGCGAGCTACGAGTTCGCCCTGGCATCGGCCGCGGTCGTTCTCGATCTCGAGGGCGACACCATTCACGCCGCGCGGCTCGGCTTGGGTGGCGTCGCGACAAAGCCTTGGCGCGCGACTCAGGCCGAGCTGATGCTGACCGGCCGCAAAGCGACTGACGACGCGTTTCGCGCCGCAGCCGAGACCGCGCTGGCCGAAGCCGTTGGACGAGAACATAACCACTTCAAGATCGAACTCGCGCAGCGCACCATCGTGCGCGCGTTCGCCGCCGCGAGAGACAGGGAGATATGAGCAGCACACAGGCCGTCGATATCGTCGGCACCGCGCGAGACCGCGTGGACGGACGGCTCAAAGTCATGGGCGCGGCGACCTATCCGATCGATGTCGCCGTTCCCGGGATGGCCCATGCCATTTTGGTGCAAAGTACCGTGACGAGCGGCCGCATCCGTCAGATCGCGGCGGATGCCGCCGAGCAGGCACCAGGGGTGCTCGCCGTCATCACACATCTCAACGCTCCTGTGCTGGTGCGCGGGCCGGTGACGCCGCTCGGCCCGCCACCGCTGCCGCCGCTGCAAACCGACATGGTGCTGCATTACGGGCAGCACCTGGCGATGGTCGTCGCTGAGACGAATGAGCAGGCGCAGGCCGCGGCCGCACTGATCGAAATCACGTATGAACGCGACGTGCCTGTTCTCTCGCCGGACGACCCTCGAAGCGCTCGGGTGACACATCCATGGACGCCTGATACGACGCGTGGAAATGTGCGTCGTGCACTCGCGGCCGCCGACGTGCGGCTCGACGAAAGCTACACGACACCGGACAACGCGAACAGCCCAATCGGGCTCTTCGCCACGGTGGCCGTCTGGGACGGGGACGCGCTGACCGTTCATGACACCACTCAGTGGCCCCACGGCGTGCGCGACAATCTGGCTGGTGTGTTCGGTATCGATCCCGCGGGCGTCCGTGTGCTCGTGCCGTTCGTGGGCGGTGCGTTCGGTGCAGGCTTGCGGCCTTGGCCACACACCATCCTTGCCGCGCTGGCCGCCCGCGTTACGAAACGGCCCGTGAAACTGGTGCTGACGCGCGCGCAGATGTTTACGTCGGTGGGCCACAGGCCCAACACCATTCAGCAGTTATCGCTCGGCGCGAGTCGAGAGGGACACCTCACGGGCATCGAACATGTCTCGAGTTCGTCGATCGACATGGCCGACGAATTGATCAATCCGATCACGCACGGAACCACCGAAGCGTACGCGTGCCCCAATCTCTCCACGCGCGCAACCCAATTTCGCGTGAACGTTCCCACACCCGGCTGGATGCGTGCCCCCGGAGAAGCCGAGGGCTCGTTTGCCCTGGAATCAGCCATCGACGAGCTGTCGTATGCGGTCGGATTCGATCCGATCGAGTTTCGGCTGAAGAATCACGCGCACGTGCATCCGGAAACTGGGCTGCCGTGGTCCAGCAACGCGCTGCTCGACTGCTATCGACAGGGCGCCGAGCGCTTCGGCTGGGCGGCACGAAGTCCGAAGCCTCGGTCCATGCGGAACGGCAAGCTGCTCGTGGGCTATGGCGTGGCGAGAGCTGCTCTGCAGGCCTACCAGGAGCCATGCAAAGCGATCGCGACCATCCGACGAGATGGCACGGCCTTCGTTCGTAGCGGCGCCACCGATATCGGCCCGGGGCCATACACGGTGATGACGATGCTGGCAGCCGATTGCCTTGGCGTACCCATCGAACGCGTCCGATTCGGCCTGGGCGACAGCGCCATGCCGAAGGCGCCGCAGGAGGGTGGGTCAGGTCTAACCGGAGCGCTCGGCAACGCTGTGCACGCGACGTGCGTCGGTCTGGTCGGCGCGTTTGTGAGGCTCGTCAGTGACGACGAGTCGTCCCCGCTCAAGGGCTGTCGGTTGGAAGGGATTACCGTTCGCGACGGGGCGATCCGAATCACAGACGATCCTGCGCGCTTTGAAACATACGTCGACATCCTCGCACGCCACGGTCTGGACGAGCTGACGATCGAGGGCGAGAGTGCCACGCCCGGCGAGACCTCGTCGTCCACCATGATCGTCCGTGAGGGTCGCTTCATCCCGTTCACGGCGCCGTCAAGGGATGCTCGCGCACATGCCGGTGGGTTAGCCGCGCACTTCGTCGAAGTCCACGTCGATCCGGATCTTGGAACCGTCCGTGTGGCCCGAGTCGTATCGGCCGTCGACGGCGGCAGGATTCTCAACCCGAAGACGGCGCGCAGTCAGATCATCGGCGGCATCGCGATGGGAATCGGGATGGCGCTGCTGGAAGAATCAGTGTCGGATCGGACCGGGCGCCTGGTGACGACGTCGCTCGCCGACTACGTCGTGGCGACGAACGCAGACGTTCGCGACGTCGATGTGGTGTTCGTGGGCCAGCCAGATTCGATGACTCCCCTCGGAGCGAAAGGCGTCGGGGAACTCGCTATCACCGGAATGGCGGCCGCGATCGCGAATGCCACTTATCACGCCACGGGCCTCAGAGTGCGCTCGTTGCCGATCTCAATTGAAAAAGTGCTCGCACACGAGTGTTCCATTCTTCGCAGCAGCTCGCCCGTTGCAGCCATCGCGGGATGGGCAAGCAAGGAGATCTGATGTCCACGATTCATTTCAAACAGACGACCAGTGTGACGCCCGAGCAGTTCATTGCGGGCCTGACGGATTTCGGGCCCGGCCGCTCGAAGCTCTTTGGCAATAGCGCCGATGAGTATCTCAAGGTGCATCACCGGGGCTCCACTCGAGCCGACGTCACCGAGGGCTCGGGGGGCATCTGGGAGCGGCTCCAGTACGACTGGTCCGATCCCACGCACGTCGTGCTCAAGACGACCGACTCAAATGTGTGGGGCGGGGAATCGGGCCACGTCTACACCTTAAGTCGGAAATCCAACGGGACGGACGTGGACTACATCGCGGTGCGAGAGGGCAAGAACCTCAAGGGACGCATGCTCGGGCTCTTGCTCGGGACGATCGGCAAGAGCTCGCTGGAAAGAGCATTTACGAATGCCATCAAGGCAATCGAATCCCGCAATTACGGAGTCAGAGCGGCAGAAAGCGCGTGAGAGCCGAAACGCGTTCCACTAGATCTGGCCTGTCGAGCGGCATTGGTCCCTCGTTGACCATCGTCGCAGCTGCGGCCACGACGATCGCGTTCGATGGGTCGGCGACGGAGCGGGAACAACGCCTCATCCCCGGGCCGTCTGCACCACACGCGCAGGGGTGTTGCTCGGTCCTGCTAGCAAATCTAGCCGAGCGAGGGCGGCCGGATCCATTCGATGAAGGTTTTGAGATGTTCGTCTGACTGACAGACGCAGGCGTGCGGCCATCGTCACGAGATCGGGCAGCGACTCGGCTCGCATCTTCCGCATCACCTGCCCCCTGTGGGCCTTGACTGTGATTTCACTGATTCCCAGTTCGCCGCCGACCTGCTTGTTCAATAACCCGGCCACGACCAGTACCATGACCTCCCGCTCTCGCGGTGAGAGCGATTCATACCGCGTCTTGAGCTCCCGTAATTCTGTCTCGTCGCGAAGTGCGATGCGACTCCTCTCGACGCCCTGCCGGATTGCCGCGAGCACTACCTCGTCGTGCAACGGCTTCGTCAGAAAATCGATCGCGCCCGCTTTCATCGCCTGGACGCTGATGGGCACGTCCGAACGGCCGCTAATGAAGATGAGCGGCATGTGCGTTCGATCGACCAGATCCTTCTGGAGTTCGAGCCCGCTGAGGCCGGGAAGCGCCACGTCAACAACCAGACAGCACGGCCCCTGCTCATGGGGAGCTGACAGGAATTCCTCGGCCGAGGCGAATGTCTCGGAGTGGCAGCCCGTGGTGCTGATTAACAGCTCCAACGATTCGCGCACGGAGATGTCGTCGTCGACGACGAACACTGTGGAACCGCTAAGGACCGTAGGTGATATTTGAACGTTCGCAACGTTGGCGTGCATGCAACCCTCCGTTGCGCGAATTCTGCGCGCGCGGTAGACGGCGACCAACCCTCCATAGACGCTGAAACCGGCTACTTCGCCTTCGTTTATGACTCTTTCGAGTCGCGGCGGCGGTCCTCTCGAGTGTCGACGCGCCGCCAGCCGAACAGCCGTACGTCGATAGACCAATGTCCAGGCCCGATCAGCACAGCGTTCGGCCCCCGCACGTGGCCCAGGCGCCGGAACGGTATGCGCAAACGGTTGTCGCGAATCGGCCGTTCGTATAGATTGTGGCGCGTCCGAATCGGCGGGTCTCATTCAAACGTCGACATGACTACGCCATGGTCCTCCGCGGCCGCAAGAGGGACGGTAGGGCTATGTCTGTCGGCCGCCCTGCTGGCCTCATGTAAGACCCCTGAACCGCCCGTCACGTTGATCTACCCACATGGGTCGTCGTTCCAAGCTGACTACCTGACCAGAGGCGTGGCCCTGTCACAGCAGTTCACTCGTACGACAGGCATTCATGTCAGCGATGTCCCTGTGCCCGAAGGGACGCGCGAACAGTTTTCGTTTTTTCACGGGCTCCTGCAGCGGACCCCGGCGGGACTCGATCTTTTCGAGACCGATGTGATCTGGCCCCGACTGCTCGAAGGGGATCTCGCCGACCTGAGATCGCAGTTGGCCGGGGAGATCAGGTTGGTCGCGCCCCAGCTTCTTGCGAGCTACACCAGCGGCGAGAAGGTGCTCGGCATTCCCTACGACGTGTACATCGGCTCCCTGGAGTACCGCAGCGACCTGCTTCAGGAATATGGCTACGATCATCCGCCGCGGACGTGGGATGAACTGGAGATCATGGCGAGGCAGATCCAGGATGCCGAGCGCGCGAAAGGCAGGACCGACTTCTGGGGATTCGTCTGGCAGGGAGCGGAAGCGGAATCGCTCACGTGCAACGCTCTGGAGTGGCAGTTCGCCGAGGGGGGCGGACGAATCGTCGAAGACGATCGGACCGTGAGCGTAAATAATCCAGCCGCGATTCGATCGTGGGAACGCGCCGGACGATGGATCGGTTCGATATCGCCGCCGGCCGTGGCCGCCTATCGAGAGCGAGACTCGATGGCTGTGTTCGATGCCGGAAACGCCGCCTTCAACCGCCTGTGGCTGGGGGCGAGCAACGCCCGCAGCGTGCCCCTCAGTGAGGTCCGCTGGAGAAACGGAGAGTCGCGCGTGCCCTCCGGCTTCACGCGCCTTCCCAGTGGCCGTCTGGCACAGGCAGGGACCTTGGGAGGCTCCGGGCTTGCCGTTTCGCTGCGCTCGGCGCACCCTCGAGAAGCGGTGAAGATGATTCAGTTTCTGATCAAGACGCGCGTCGACTCCCTGGAGAAGCGAAGGAACGAGTCCGACAGGGATCGATTCTACGTTCAGCCGGACACGGAGCGAGCTGATGGCTCCCCAGAGCTTCAGGCCGTCGTACATCGGCCGTCGATCGAAACGGGAAGCCACTACACCCAGGTCAGCGCGAGATACGCGGCTGCGGTACATTCGGTGCTGACTGGGAAGCGGACGGCGGCAGCAGCGGCGGCGGCATTGGAACAGGAACTCGTGACGCTGACCGGCTATCGTCCGGGCGCGCCGAAGACCCCCAGGTAGAACTCTTCGAAGCAGCGCGCTGCCATGAGGCGACTGACGCTTGCGTTTGTTCTCTTGATTGCGTTGATCGCGGTCGGAAACGGGCTCGTCATCTGGCAGTTTCAGGCCGCGCGCCTCCAGACGAATCGCCTGACGAGTGCCCAGCTGCAGTTGAGCGCCGCCTTTCAGCTGCAGGTCAACCTCCTGTCCTTCCATCAAACGCTGCGCGATCTCGCAGCGTCAACGGATGCGCACCGTCTTGCCGCTGAGACTGCGGCGCTGCGCACAACGCTGAGCGACCAGGGACTGCGCATCCGAGCGGCGCTGGGCAGCCTTCCGGCAAACACGCCGGTAGATCACGCGCTGGTGCCGCTCTTGGAATCGATTCAAGCGACGTTGCCGGCGCAACTTGAAGCGATCGACGCCCTGACAAATTCAGAAGACTGGACGACGATCCGCCGCCGGCTTCGCGACGAGTTGCCGCCTCTCGAACTCCAGACGTCCGAGCTGGTCGTCAGGATCGACCAGCGAGCCCGCGATGAGCTTGCACAGGCGCAGGCTCGCATGAAGCAGGCACAGACAACCGTCCTTGTCGTCGTGCCAACCACGGCGATTGGCTCATTTATCGTCGCTGCGATCCTGGGCTGGTCGGTCGTGCGTCGAATGGTCGAACTTCGTCTCGAAACCCGCGTCAGCGAGCGGACTCGAATCGCGCGAGATCTGCACGATACGCTGCTCCAGAGCTTCCAGGGTGTCCTACTGCGTTTTCAGGCCGCGACGATCGTCCTTCCCGACCGCCCGACCGAAGCGAAACGCGCCCTCGAGCACGCGATCGATGAGGCCGCCGACGCGATTACCGAGGGCAGGGACGCCGTCCAGAACTTGCGCCTGGCCAGCGGGGCGGCCGACGATCTGGCCGTGGCCATCGGCTCGCTCGGGAAAGAGCTCACGGCCACATCACCTGACGGCACGACAGCGCCGGCTGCTATGGATGTGTCGGTCGAAGGCACCACGCGCAATCTGCATCCCCTCGTCCGAGACGAGGTGTACCGGATTGCTGGTGAAGCGGTCCGCAACGCCTTCCGCCACGCGAACGCGCGCCGCATCGAGGTGGAGATCCGCTACGACGAGCGGCGTCTTCGCGTGCGGGTACGCGACGACGGTCGGGGTATTCAGCCGGCGGTGTTGGAGGGAGACCGTGCTGGACATTTCGGACTACCCGGCATGCGCGAGCGCGCCGAGGTCATCGGCGGTCGCCTCACTGTGTGGAGTGAGGGAGGACTTGGCACCGAAATCGAGTTGACGATTCCCGCCGGAGCGGCGTATGTCAGGTCGCGTGCGCGTTCATCGCTTTTTGCCGGACGAACGAGGGCATACTTGTGAGCGTGTCTTCCGATCGCATTCGGATTCTGTCGGTCGACGACCATCCCGTCGTACGCGGCGGAATCGCGACGCTGATTGCCACGCAGCCGGACATGACGGTGGTGGCAGAGGCCTCGAACGGGCGCGAAGCCATCGAGCAGTTCCGCCGCCATCGACCGGATATTGGTCTGATGGATCTCCAGATGCCGGACCTAAACGGACTGGATGCGATCATCGCCATCCGTGCCGAGTTCCCCGACGCGCGCATCATCGTGCTCACCACCTACGACGGCGACGTCCAGGCCCTGCGCGCGCTCCAGGCGGGCGCCCGCGGGTACCTGCTGAAAAACGCCTTGCACAAGGAACTGCTCGATACGATTCGTGCCGTTCACGCGGGAAAGAAAGCGATTTCACCCGAGATGTCCTACGAGCTTGCCGAGCACGCCATGGACGATCCTCTGACGACCGCTGAGGTCGACGTCCTGCGCCTGATTGCCGCCGGAAAGGCCAATAAAGAAATCGCTGATCTGCTGTCTGTGACTGAAGCGACCGTCAAGGGTCGCGTCAAGAACATCCTCTCGAAACTCGGCGCCGACGATCGCACGCACGCGGCCATGATTGCCGTGAAG
>Ga0075425_100000286_pt1 | contig 46804 bp, 23 predicted proteins | sample SoiMethybrSBSTD4_FD_75300 | JGI IMG/M metagenome (GOLD analysis project Ga0075425, IMG submission 75300) | Bulk soil microbial communities from a Populus tree surrounding site in Tennessee, USA - Soil MetaG P. TD hybrid SBSTD4 | ecosystem: Environmental > Terrestrial > Soil > Tree plantation... | reverse complement strand
GCTGTGAGGTCGGCCTGCGCCTGACCGATGCCGACGCCAGCGTTCAAGCGACCGACGACGCGGAGCAGGTTAATCGAGTTGCGGCGGGTCCGCGCCGGATCTTGATCGACGGCCAACGGCGTCGCATAGTCGGGCGTCGTTCTGGGAAACAGAAACGTCGAGGGCAACACGCCAACCACTTCGTACGGCGAGCCGTTGAGCACCAGCGTCCGGCCAATGACATTCGGATCGCCGCCCAGGCGCTCGCGCCACAGGCCTTGTGTGATGACGACGACTGGCGACGCGTCCGCTCGATCGTCGTTGGGTTCGAGCGTCCGTCCGAGCCTGGCGGACGCACCGAGTGTCTGAAACATGTTCGCTGAGACGCGTACGCCGCGCAGCCGGACCGGATCGCCGCGACCGGTGAGGATCGCGGTCGTGTCCGCGTAGGCCGCGATCGACGCCAGCGACCGGTTCCGATCGCGGTATTCGATGAAGTCGGCGACGCCGAACGGACCCTCGTTCTCCGGCCGCACCGACCACGCCCATACCAAACCATCGGGATGCTGATACGGGAGCTCGCGTACGAGCACGGCATCCACCAGGCTGAAGATCGCGGTGTTCACGCCGATACCGAGCGCCAGCGTCAACACCGCCATGAACGCGAACCCTGGGCTTCGTCTCAGGCTGCGCAGCGCGAATCGAAGATCCTGACCGAACACCTCCATCCATCGCAGCCGCTGTCGATCGCGATAGCTCTCCTTCATCGGCTCAACCGCCCCGAACGCCCGCCGCGCGGCGTAGCGCGCGTCGGTTGGCGACATGCCCCGGCGCTCGTGCTCCGCCGCCAGCAGGTCGATGTGCGCGCGAATCTCCTCATCGAGATCACTGTCACGGCGACGTCGCTTGAACCACGTCATCACGCGCCTCTACTCTTTCAACGCGACCATCGGATCGATGCGCGAGGCTCGCCGCGACGGGAGAGCCGTCGCGCATACACCGACGACGATCAGTACGGCCGCGGCCGCAACGAAGCTCGCCGCGTCGGTGGGCGTGAGCTCGAACAACACATCCGACAGCCACTTCGACGACACACGGCCAGCAGCGATCGCCAGCGGAACCGCGATCAGGGCACCGCTTCCAGCCAGGATCATCGCCTCGCGTGCGACCAGGCCCATCACCTCCGCTCGCTGCGCGCCCAACGCAAATCGGATCGCCAGCTCGCGCATGCGTTGGACGACGAGAAACGACAACAGGCCGTGCAGGCCGATCGCCGTCAGCAGCAGCGCAACGACAGCAAATGATGCGGACACCGTGGCCAGCAGGCGCTCTCTCATCACGACGCCATCCACTTCTTCGGCGAGCGTACGCACCTCGTATTGCGGCACCGTCCGATCGGTCTTCCACACCTCGTCGCGAACGCGGGCAATCAGACCGCCCGGATCGCCATCAGCGCGAACGTAGAGAATCATCTGCCCGCGGCCGGTATTGGCATGAAGGAAGGGCGTATACACCACCGGCTGGATCGGCGCGCGTGGATTGGTGTACTTGGAGTCGTCGACCACACCGACGATCGAGTAGGCGCGTCGCGGCACGCCGACGATCACGCACGTCCTGCCAATCGGGTCTTCATTCGGATATGCGATGCGTACGAATGCGTCGTTGACGATGCAGACAGGGGCGGCCTCCTGCCGCAGATCGGCTGGTTCGAAGTCGCGACCTCGAAGACGAATCCCGAGCGTGTCGAAATAGTGTCGATAGATCGCTTGCCCAGATGCGGTCGGACGATTGATCGCCTCATCCACCCTGACGCCGCCCGCGGATGTGATGGCCATGCCGGCCCCCGACTCCGGCTTCCCTGGCGAGACGTTGCTCATGCTCACGGATCGCACGCCCGGCACGCGTCCGACACGCGATATCAAGTCCGTGTACAAACGATCGAGCCGATCGCTCATCCCGGGTATGCCCCGCTGGTTGCTTCCTCGCGGCTCCACGCGCACCACGAGCACACGGTCGCGCCCCGCTATGCGGTCGGCAGCCGAGAGGTTGACCAGCGTGCGCACGAACAATCCGGCGGCAACGAGCAGCACCAGCGAGAGCGCCACCTGCACCACGACGAGCAGCCGACCTGGACGCAGCCTCGCGACGTGTCTCGCCCCAGCAAGGTTCTTGATGGAAACGAGCAGATCGACTCGCGCGACCCGCACTGCAGGCGCAAGCACGAAGAGCAGCGTGCAGGCCAGCGAGATCGCGAGCGTGAACGCGAGCACGCGCAGATCGGGCGTCAGCTCAATGGCGATCGGCGTGCGCCCGAGGGAGGCGTAGGCGATCAGCAACTTCGTCAGCAGTCCAGCGAGCAGCAGACCACCAAGCCCACCCAGGGCCCCGAGCACGACGCCTTCGACGAGCACCTGTTGAAACAGCCGCAGCCGGCTCGAGCCGAGCGCCAATCGCAGTGCCAGCTCCGAACGTCGTGCCGCCGCGCGGGCCAGCAGCAGGTTCGCCGTATTGGCGCACCCGATCAGCAACACCATGGCGACGATGCCGAGCAGGATGAACAACGATGTCGAGAACTGCTCGCGAAGATCCGAGAGACCGCGGGCGGCGGGCGCCAGGACGATCGTGTCTTCGTAACCGGCCCGTGCTCGCAACAACGGGGGCACATCCGGTAGCTGCTGCCGATAGATCGGCTCGAGCCTCGCCGCCACGGACTCGCCGCGCGCGTCCGGATCGAGCCGCGCGAGCAGTTGCACCCAGGTGCGATTGACGTTCGGCTTCACGATCAGATCGCCAACCACGGGCATGACCGCGCCTTGCATCATGATCGGCAGGAAGACATCGGGCGCCAGGCCCACTTCCACGCCGAAGAATTCCGCCGGCGTGACGCCGATGATCTCGAACCTGGTGTCGGACAGCATGAGCGTCTGCCCGACGATGGCCTCGTCTCGTGCAAATCGCCGGCGCCAGTATCCGTCGCTGATGACGACGACGGGATGGCCATTCGGAACGCGGTCGTCGTTGTCATCGATCAGCCGCCCGCGCTGCGGCACGATGCCGAGCACATCGAAGAAGTTGCCCGAGACCAACTGTCCGTTGATCGGTGGCTCGAGCCCGCCGCCTGTCGTCGCGGTGAGCAGCAGCGGAAACGCGGACGAGGAATACGCAGCCAGCCGCGCCCCGTTCACCTGATCGCGCAGCGCGCGCGACTGCGGATACGTGAATCCGGCTTCGACCCGGCCGAGGCGCAAGCGGGTCACCAATAACAGCCCTTCCGGATCGCGCACCGGGAGATTCTGCCAACTGATCGCGTCGATGAGCGTGAAGATGGCGGTGTTGGCGCCGATGCCGAGCGTCAACGTGAGAACGACCGCGGTCGTGAAGCCCAGACTCTTTCGAAGCGCTCGGCAGGCGTAGAGCGTGTCGCGCCACACATGCTCGACGGCGCGTCCACCGTGCAGGTCGCGTCGCGCCTCTTTGATTGGCTCGATGCCTCCGAACGCACGGCGAGCCGCGTCGCGTGCGTCCTTTGCTGTCATGCCGCGTCTCACGTAATCAGCGGCCAGCAGATCGAGATGTGTGCGGATCTCATCGTCGAGGTCACGCTCGAGACCATCGCGCGACAACATCGACAACGCCCGCTTTAGCCAGATCGGCATGACACTCGCTCCAGGCGGGTCTAAAGATCCGCCTCTACTCGGCTCTGAGAGCCACCACCGGATCGACATGCGTGGCGCGCCGCGCCGGCACGTAGGACGCGAGCGCGGCAACCAATCCAAGCACCGCGCTCACGCCGATAAAAGTGAGGCCATCACGCTCGGGTACTTGAAAGAGCAGCGTGGCGACATATCGCGTCAATGGCATCGTGATGAGCAGCCCAATCGCCATGCCGGCCAGCGACACCGCCAGCCCCTGACCGAGGACGCGCGTCAGGATTCCCAGCCGCGTCGCGCCGAGCGCCATTCGAATGCCGATCTCATTGGTGCGGCGGCTGACGGCAAACGACCGCACGCCATACACCCCGACGGCGGCCACCGTCAGCGCCAATGCGCCAAACAGCGTCGCAAGCGTGGCGAGTAAACGCTCCTGCGACAGCGTTCGATCGACCACTCCGTTCATCGATTGGACGTTGCTCACGACGGCCGCTGGATCGACAGTGCGAACGATGCGGCGAATCGCCGCATCATCGAGAGCGCTCGGTCCGCTGGTTCTGACCTCGATCTGAAACGGAAGGGCGAATCTCTGCGGTTCCTGGGCAATCGGCACGTAGAACACTGGCAACGTCTCTTCACGAAGGGTGCGGTATTTCGCGTCTTCGGCCACACCGACGACCTCGAACGGGCCGTCGATCCGTCCGGGTCCTTGTGTCTGGAACCGTTGGCCGATGGCATCGCCAGAAAAGAATCGTCGGGCCATCGCCTGACTGATCACCGCGACGCGAGGCGCACTCGCCGTGTCGTCGCGGGTGAAGTCGCGTCCCCGCAGGAGCGTCGTGCCGGCGGCGTCGAAGTAGCCTGGCGATACGAACGAGTTCAACGTTCGCGCGCTCTCGCCAGGGGATGCGGTGCGGCCGGGAACGACGACGTTGAGGGCACGGTTCATGTTGCTGAGGAGCCCGAACAATGAGTAGCTCGCCGCGCGCACGTCCGGCCGCTGCGCAATCCCGTCGATCACGCTGTGGGCCAGCGTTGAGCGATGCTCGGCATCGTAGGTCCCGGGTACGCCGAGCATGAATACGGTCAGACGATCCGGCTCGAATCCGAGATCGAGACGCTGCAGATTCTGCAGGGAGCGCAGAAACAGCCCGGCGGCCACGAGCACGATCACCGAGAGGGACACCTGCGACGCAAGCAGCCCGTGCTGCATCAGCAGCTTGTGGCGTCGGCCGGTCGTGCCGACGCGCGCTCCGATCACGAGCCTGGCCTGCCGTCCCGTGGCGAACACGGCCGGCGCGATCCCGAACAGCAGTCCCGTGGCCGTGGCCAGGACGCCGGTGAAGAGCAGCACTCGGAGGTCGATCCCGGCACGAAGCACGGAGTCCTGCCCCGGAACGAACGACAGCAACACGCGATCGATCCCGACCGCCGCCACCAGTCCGAGCACCGCACCGACGATCGAGAGCAGCGCGCTTTCGGTGACGAGCTGGCGAATGAGACGAAACCGGTCGGCGCCGATCGCCATGCGTACGGAGATCTCCGTCGTTCGTGCCGAGGCGCGCGCCAGCAGCAGGTTGGCGACGTTCGCGCACGCAATCAGCAGCACAACCGCGACCACGATCATCAGGATGACGAGCGGAGCGGTATAACGCTGCCGAAGGAACGTATCGCCGGTAGCACCAGGCCGCAGCGTGAGCGAGCGCTGAAACGCATGGTCGGCGTCGGCGGCGACGCCTCGCCGGCGGCGGCGCTCGAGGCGATCGGTGGTGTCTCGATCGAGCCAGACGCGCATCTCCGCATTGGCAGCCGCGAGCGTGCTGCCGGGTCGAAGCCGCCCGATGATGCGCAGCCATTCGCTGTTGCGCTGCGAGAGGGTGTTCGTGGAATCCGGATCGAGACGCGGCGTCAGCTGAATCGGCCACCACAGATCGGGAGCCGCACCGATATCTGCCCCGAAGAAACCTGCCGGCGCCACACCGACGATGGTGAGCGGCACGTCGGACATCGTCACGCGTCGTCCGACCACGTCCGGATCGGCGCCGAACCGAGAGATCCAGTACTCGTGACTGATCACGGCGACCGGTTCAGCGGCGCCGCGGCGGTCGTCGTTGTCGGTCAGCGTTCGTCCATGTGCCGCCTGAACGCCAAGCACCGAAAAGAAATTGCCGCTGACCGCGGACGATCGCACCGGCTGCGCATCTGCGGCCGCCTCCGGCCCGACGCGCAGCGGCCGGCGCACGATGTCGACGAACAGCGCCGTGCCCGACAGCGTGGTGGCGTGATCGCGGAAGTCTTCGTAGAGCGGATAGGAAAAGTAGGTGTTCAGTGGCCCACTTCCCTCATTGACCGCGAAGAGCACCAGGTCGTTGGGCCGCGCCACCGGCAGCTTGCGCAGGATGAGCGCATCGATGACGCTGAAGAGTGCCGTGTTTGCGCCGATGCCAAGCGCCAGCGTCAACGTGGCCACGACCGCGAAGGCCGGATTGCGGCGGAGGGTTCGCAGCGCATACCGCGCATCGTGCACCGCGTCTTCGATCCATCGCCACGTCCGCCCATCCCGATGCGCTTCCTTCATCGGCTCGATGCCACCGAACTCTCGTCGTGCGGCCAGCCGCGCGTCCTGCAACGACAGACCTTGCCGCTCGTACTCGGCGGCCAGCAGATCGAGATGCGCCTGCACCTCATCGTCGAGATCGCGATCGAGGCGGCGTCGCGTGACGACCGCACGAACCTTGGCCAGCCAGGCGCGCAGCGTCATCACTGTTCCTCCAACAGCCGCTTCATGATCGCGACGGTCTGCTGCCAGATGTCGGCCTCGACCGCGAGCTGCTTCTTACCGCTGCGTGTGATCGCATAGAAGCGGGCCCGGCGATTGTTCTCGCTGGTGCCCCATTCGCTCGTGATCCACCCTTTCTGCTCGAGCCGCAGCAGCGCCGGATAGATCGTTCCTTGATTGAGCGCCAGCGCGCCCTCGGCCACCTGTTCGATGCGACGCGCGATGCCGTAGCCGTGCTGCGGTCCGAGGCCGTCCAGCGTCTTGAGGATCATCAAGTCGAGCGACCCGTAAGGCACTTCATCCATGTCGCGCATCCAGTCGAGTCATGTTGTCGAGTACGTAGGGGCCGCCTTTAGGCGGCCCAGTCATGTTGATAGTCCACATGAGAAAAACACACTTCGTGTTGATAGTCAACATGACTGTAAGTTCCGAAGTTCCGGAGTTCCTGAATTCCGAAGTTCGCCGTGCTTTGAAGTTCCCAGTTCCTGGTTCACGATCGCCGCTCAGACGCGACGCACGTAGCCGGAACTCGGAACTCGGAACTGCAGGTTCCACGAACTCCGGAACTTCGGAACTCTGGAACTTGGGAACTGCTCGAGGCTACTTAAATCGCGACACCAAGTAGGCGTCGGTCTGGGCGACGCCTCTGGCGAGGATGAGGCTGTGTCCGTCTGCCGTGCGCTTCCCCCGCACGATGGCGAGATCGGTCAGGCTGCTGATCTTCGTCGGCGGGCGTCCATCGGCGGGTTGCAGCCAGACGTTCGCGCGTTCGACCGTGGAATACAGAATGCCGCGGCCGTCCGCCGTCCACTCCATTAGTCCGTTCGCGGTCGCCGGCGCCACGCGTCCGAACGATCGCGGCGGCGGCGAGCCCGCCGCGGATCCGTCCATCGGCACAACCACGAGCTCCTGCTGACCATCGTCGCCAGTGTGAATGCCGGCGATGAGACGGCCATCGGGAGACACGGCCGGGCGATCGAGTCCTGACGCCACGAGCGTGGGCTGGCCTCCCTCGATCGGCACCATCCACGTCGACGTCTCGGCTTGCGTCAACGATGCGAACACCACCGATCGACCGTCGGGCGTGATCGACAGCCACGTGGGTTGTGCGAGGTGTGCGAGCAGACGCGCATGGCCGCCGTCGACCGACATCGCCCAGATGCCGGTCTGGCCATCACGATTCGAGACGAACGCGATCGTCTTTCCATCGGGCGCACTCGCGGGCCAGATATTCACTCCCTCGCGTGTGAGCATCTCTCGTCCCGATCCGCTGCGATCGAGCACGGCCAACTGCGCGTTGCCGCGCTCCCCCGCCGTGATGACGATGCGGCCATCGGGAAGCGGCGCCACGCCGAGGAGCCCGTCGTAGCGCTCCGAGGCAATGCGTTCGGGGTCGGCACCCCGGTCGGCGAGCGGCACGCGCCACAACGTGTACGACGCGTCGAGTCCGATCGAGGCGAACGCGGTGCCGTCGCTCCGCAGCGAGATGTTGCGGTACTCGAGCAGATCGGGTGTGACTCGATGCGGCTCGCCGCGTGGAAACGGCTGCAGCCACACCTTGCGCGGGAACTCGCGCAGGCCGTCGGACTGATTGGCCACGAACAGAATGCCCGAGCCGTCGCGCAGCCACGACGTGAACGTCACGTCCTCGAAACGCCGCTCGAACGATTCTCTCGAACCGCCCGTCGCCTCGAACGTCGCGAGCACGGCATCGCCGGTGCTGGCGTTGTGGATCGCGGCTGCGATGCGCGCGCCGTCGGGCGACCACGACGGCGCAGCAAAGAATGCCGGCACGAAGAATTCCGGCGCGTGCGTCGACGCCAGCACTCGCACATCGCCGCCGTCGATGCCCGCCGTGACGATCGACGTCGCGCCCCGCTCGGGATGGTTGGCGCGGTAGAACGCGATCCGCCGGCCGTCGGAGGAAAACGTCACCGTGCTGTCTATGCCTTCGAGGATCGGCTGCGGTGCACCGCCCAGCACGCCGATGGCGAACAGCCGACCGGCGGGCTCGCTCGCGCTCTTGATCGTGTAGTAGATGCGCGATCCGCTCGGCGCGAACGCGATGCCCCAGAATCCCACCGGGGCGGCGGGCACGAGCTCGACGTATCGATCCTCGCCGAGTTGACGCACCTTGAGACCCTGCTGGCCTCCCATCGAATCGACCCACGCGAGGTAGCGGCCGTCCGGCGACAGGGCCGAATCGATCGCTGTGCCGCTTGCCGTCAGTCGTTCGATGCTCACGCTGGTCGGGATCGCACGGGTGCCGCGCGTCATTCCCCAGGCGATGGCGAGCGCGAACGCGGTGAGTCCCACCGCTGCGGCGATCATGCTGCGACGCCGAGACGATCGGCGGCGAATGATCACCGCACGCGAGTGGGGATCGATCGCAAGCCGCACTTGCCGCAGATCCGCAGCGATGTCGCTCATCGACTGATATCGATCGGCGGGCGCTTTCGCCAGACACTTGGACACGATCGACTGGAGGGCCGGCGGCGCGTCGGGAGCGAACGCCGCGATCGGCGCCGGATGCTCGTCGACGATGCGCCTGAGGATGGCGAAGGACGTTGGACCGTCGAACGCACGGCGGCCGGTGATGACCTCATAGAGCACGCAGCCGAACGAGAAGACGTCCGTGCGGTGATCGATAGTGTGTCCCTGGGCCTGTTCGGGCGACATGTATCCCACCGTGCCGATCACGACACCGCGGTTGTCGGATGTCTCACTCGAGCCGTCTTCCTTGCGAAAGAGATCGGTTCGTAGCTTGGCGACACCGAAGTCGAGCACTTTCGCGTACCCGGCGTCGGCAATCATCAGGTTCTCGGGCTTGAGGTCGCGATGGGTAACGCCAGCCGCGTGGGCCGCCGCCAGCGCATCGGCCGCTTGTGCGAGGTATTCGAGCATCCGGTCGAGCTCGGGTCCCCCGGAGTGGATCACGTCGCGCAGCGTCTCGCCAGCCACCAGCTCCATCGCGATGTAGAGCACCGGCGGACCGATGGCAACGCCGTCGCGCTTCGGCGCGCTTTCGCCGATGTCGTAGATCGCGATGAGATGCGGATGGTTCAGAGCCGACGCCGCACGCGCTTCTTGGATGAAGCGTTCGAGTCGATCCGGCTTGCGGGTGACGTCCTGACGCAGGATCTTGAGCGCGAGGTCGCGGCCGAGCACCGCATCCTTGGCGAGGTACACGTCACCCATCCCGCCGCGGGCGATCAGACGCGTCACGTCGAATCGTCTGATGGTGGTCGCAGTGAGATCGGCAGGAACGTCGGCCAAGTTACGCGCATTTTACCGCGCGCCCTCCGTGCCACCCGTGGACACCGAGTCCCACAGACGGACAAATGCCCGGTGACAGTGTCCTGGTCTCTCACGCGTCGTTCGCCGGTCCCACGCGAATCCATCGCGGTTGAGCGATCTGGTACGCAACTTGATGGGGCGAGGTGCGTGGCCGTCCTTTCAAGTCCGCGCGTGCTCGTCGCCGACGATCAGCCCGACGTCATCGCCGCACTGCGACTGCTGCTGCGCGGCGCGGGGCTCGAGGCCGATGCGGCCAGCTCTGTCCAGGACGTTCGCGATCGCCTCCAGGACCGGCCATACGACCTGCTGTTGATGGATCTCAACTACGCGCGCGATACGACGTCGGGTGCGGAGGGACTCGAGCTGCTCACCGAAGTGCACGCGCGCGATCGGCATCTGCCAATCGTGGTGATGACGGGATGGGGCAGCATCGACACCGCCGTCGAAGCCATGCGCCGGGGCGCCAAAGCGTTCGTGCCCAAGCCGTGGGAAAACGCCGCGCTCACTCAAACCATTCAGCGCGAGGTGAACGAAGGTCTTGCGCTCCGCAAGGCCGACGCATTCGCGGCGCGCGAGCTCGAAGACGCGCAGGTCATTCAGCGCGCGCTGCTTCCTTCGTTGATGCCCGCAATCGATCGCTGCGAGATGGCGGCGAGCTGGCGTCCTGCATCGGCCTTCGGCGGCGACTGCTACGACGCACTGCCCTTCTCGAGCACGCGGGCGGCGATTTCGATTGGCGATGTCGCAGGCAAGGGCCTGCCAGCGGCGCTGCTGATGTCGAACCTGCAAGCCTCGGTTCGCGCGTTTGCCACCAACGATGCGCCGCCTTCCGTCGTCGTCGAGCGCGCCAACCGCGCGCTGTGTCGTCACACACCGCTCGATCGATTCGTGACGTTCTTTTACGGCGTGCTCGACACCGATGGGCGCACGCTGCAGTACACGAATGCCGGTCACAACTTCCCGATTCTCGCGCGCGCCGACGGGTCGGTCGAACGACTCGGCACGGGTGGTCTCGTGCTCGGTGTCGCACCGGACGCGGACTATGCACAGGATTCGGTGACGCTGCGATCGGGCGATCGGCTCGTGCTCTTCACCGACGGCATCATCGAAGCCGAACGCCGCGACGGCTCCGAGTTCGGAGACGATCGACTGGTCGAAACGGTCCTCGCGCATCGCAGCGACTCGCCGCGGCGCATGGTCGATGCCATCCTCAAAAGCGTGTGCGAGTACACCGGCGGCGTCTTCCGCGACGACGCCACGCTGCTCGCGGTCGCGATTCGCTGACCGAGATCGCTGAGCGAGCAGAGTCCGCAGAGAAAGCCATCATCGCAGAGAGCCGCTGGGGAGCAGAGAACCGCAAAGCGCGCGTGTGACGAGTGACCCGCACGACGACAATACAGCGGGTCACCCGTCGCACGCGATCTCTGCGGATCTCCGCTCCTCAGCGATCCCTGCGATTACGTTCTTCCCCGCGGCCTCCGCTTCCTCAGCGACCTTCCCCCCGCCGAACAAACCCGTCCCACAACCGAACAGCACCACCTATTCCGGGTATGCACAAAGCGCCCGAACGCCAACAAACAAACTACTTACCTGGTTCCGAAATGTGGCATAGGCTTTGGTCTTTCGAGGGCCTCAGTGCCCAGGCCGCAGGCCTCAGGGATGGACCAGGGATGAGGACGGAACCGTGCCCGATATCGTTCGCGATCCGGCAATTCTGAAACGCAAACGGCTGCGACAGGCGGGCTATGCCGCCGTTGCGGCTTTGATCGTCATTGGCGTCACCATCGCGCTCGCGCGGATGGAGCCGGCGGCGCCCACGGTTGAGCGCGCGACGGTTCTGGTCGACACCGTCAAACGTGGGTCGATCATCCGTCAAGTCCGTGGACTCGGAACACTGGTCCCCGAAGATACCCGATGGTTGCCATCGCAGACCGACGGACGAGTCGAGCGAATTCTCTTGCGGCCTGGCGCCCAGGTCACCGCCAAGTCAGTGATCCTCGAATTGAGCAACCCCCAGGTCGAGCAAGAGGCGCTCAACGCACGGCTGGCGCTGGTATCGGCACAGGCCGCGCTCGAAAATCTGAAGGTTCAGCTCGAAAACGACTTCCTGACGCAGACGTCGGCCACGGCCGCCCTCGATGCCGAGTTTCAGCAAGCCAAGATGCAGGCCGAAGCGGATCAGGCGCTGTACAAGGAGCAACTAATTTCCGAGATCACGCAGAAGCAATCGAGTCTGAAGGCCGACACCCTGATGAAGCGGCTGAAGATCGAGAACCAGCGTCTCGCCACCCAGCGCCAATCGATCGATGCACGCATTCGCGTGCAGCAGGCCGCGGTCGATCAGGCCAAGGCGGTTGCCGATCTCCAGGAGAGCCGTCTCTCCGCACTCAAGGTGACCCCCGGATTCTCGGGCGTCCTCCAGCAGGTGCCGGTCGAAGTGGGCCAACGTGTCGGCCCCGGCGCCAACCTGGCGCGCGTGGCCGATCCAGGGCACCTCAAGGCCGAACTGAAGATCGCGGAAACGCAGGCCAAAGACATCGCGATCGGGCAGAGCGCGGAGATCGATATCCGCAACGGCGTCATGAGCGGGAAAGTGAGCCGCAAGGACCCGGCGGCGCAGAACGGAACCATCACGGTCGACGTCTCACTGACCGGCGATCTTCTCCCTGGCGCCGTGCCCGACCTGAGCGTCGATGGCACCGTCCAGCTCGAACGGCTCGAAAACATCCTGTATGTGGGCCGGCCGTCTCTCGGGCAGGAGCAGAGCACCGTCGGATTGTTCAAGTTGACGAACCCCAATGGCGATGCGTCCCGCGTGCAGGTGGCGCTCGGCAAGAGCTCGGTCAACGCCATCGAGGTGAAATCAGGCCTGAATGTGGGGGACCAGGTGGTGCTCTCCGACATGTCGGCCTGGGACGCCTTCGACCGAGTGCGATTGCGATAGGCCGCGTGGAGCGATTCTCTCGTCTAAGGGTCTAATCGACCGCCGATGGAACAGCTGCTCACCGATATCCGACACGGCGTCCGTATCCTGACGAAGTCGCCCGGACTCTGCCTGATCGCCGCGCTGCTGATCGCTCTCGTCATCGGCGGCAACGCCACCATCTACTCGATGGTGAACAGCGTGGTCACGCGCCCGGCACCCGGAGTCACCGCCGACGACCTCGTGTCGTTCGGCATCGTCGGCCGCGCGGGAGCGCCCTATCACCGCTATGGCGACATCCGCTACTACGCCGAGCACACGAAGACGCTGAGATCCCTTGCGGCGTTCGGCTCGATGCGCGCGTCCGTCGCGACACCCAACGGCAGCTACATCATTCCCACTATTCCAGCCTCGACCAACTACTTCGAGTTGGCCGGGATCCGTCCTGTCAAAGGCCGCGGCTTCCGACCGGATGAAGGACGCACCGGCGCACCACTCGTCGCCGTCATCAGCGATCGCGTGTGGCACGAGTACTACGCGGCCGCCGATGACGTGATCGGCGCGCCCATCTCGATCAATGGGCAGTCAGCGACGATCATCGGCGTGACCCCTCCGAGGTTTTCAGGGCTGGTGCTCTCGGAGACGTCCGACATCTGGATCCCGTTAGGGAGCCGTCGCCCCGTAGAGGACGACAACGCCTTCGTGATGATGGGACGACTCGCCGAAGGCGCGTCGGTTCCGCAGGTGCGGGCCGAGTTCGACACGCTCCAATCACAGCTGCGAGCGGCGTCACCTGACATCCGCCGCGATCCCCTGCTCGTCACGCCTTACGCTGCGGCGGCTGGCGGCGTGATCGCGATGTTCGAGCGACAGATTCTCGCGGTGTTCTCGATCGTGACTCTCTTGACGTTGCTCGTGGTGTGCGCGAACGTCGCCAATCTCATGTTGGCGCGTGCCGTTGCCCGACAGCGCGAAACCGCCGTTCGTCAATCGCTGGGTGCCTCGCGATTCCGCATCGTGCGGCTGCTCGTGGTTGAAGGGCTTGCGATTGCCGCGATCGCTGCGGTTGCGGCATACGCCGTCGCCTGGTGGACCGCATCGGTCGTGCCGCGCCTCTTACCGCCGTCGAATCTCACGCGGACGATGCCAACCGATTTCTCACCCGATTGGCATGTGGCCGTCTACGCGGTGGTGCTCGCCGTCATCGGCACGGCGATCTTCAGCGTGCCGCCCGCGCTGCGGGCGTCACGCCAGGATCCGCTCCCGGTTCTGAAAGAAGGCGGACAGACGACGATCGGCGGCCGCTCGCGTCTCTCCAGTTCGCTCGTCGTGCTGCAGCTCGCGTTTTCAGTACTGCTGCTCAGCATTGCGAGTCTGTCGTATCGATCGACGTCGCTGCTCAACGTGGATCTTGGATTCGACGCCACGAGGCTGCTGATGGTGGGCATCGGCACTGATGCCGCCGCGCAATCGCGCGAAGGCAACATCGCGCTGCTCGATCGGCTTCGCGAGCGTCTCCGCAGCCTGCCCGGCGTCAGCGCAGTGTCCTACACTCACGTGCGACCGCCGGGATCGTGGGATCGCGACCGGGTGGGCGCACTTGGCTCGACGAGTTCGGTGCGGGCGAGCATCAACGTCGTGGGGCCGGGCTATTTGGAGACATACAACGTCAAGCCGATCGGAGGCCGGTCGCTCACGGCGGAAGACCGGACGCGCGCTGGCATCGTCGCGGTGATCAATCAGAACCTCGCCGAGGCACTGTTTCCGGGCCGATCCGCGCTCGGGCAGATCGTCCAGCTCGGATCGAACGCGGAACCGGTGTGGCCCGAGCTCCGACATGGTCGAGTGCTTGCGGCTGAAGTCGTCGGCGTTGTGCCCAACGCCTACTACTCGGGCTTCAATGCGGAGCGCGGTGAGACCAAGCCGTACCACGTGCTGCTGACCGATCAAACCGCTGTCGTGAATCGCGAGGGCCTCGCGGTTGGTGGTCCAGGCACGCGCGTGCTCCTGCTTCGGTACACGGGAGACTTCGCCGCCGTCGCAGCGGCGATCCCGGGAGTCCTCAGCGACGTTGATCCGCGCGTCGCGATCGATTTCCGCGAGACGATGCAGATGCGGCTCGACGAGTCGAACGCGGGCACACGACTGCTGCCGTTGATGCTGATGATCTTCGCCGGCCTGTCGCTGCTCATCGCCGCCATCGGGCAGTACGCCGCTGTCGCCTTCAACATGCGCCGGCGCGTGCGCGACTTCGGCATCCGAATCGCCCTGGGTGCCTCTTCGCGCCTCGTGCTCGGTTCAGTGCTGCGGGAAGGCGCCGCACTGACGGTGATCGGACTCGGGATCGGAACGGCGTTGAGCATCGCCGTCGCCACGCTGATGCGTGGAGTGTTGTATGGTGTGACGCCGACCGATCCGCAGACCTACGTTGGAGTGTTCGCGCTGCTTGGATGTGTTTCGTTGATCGCGTGCTACCTCCCTGCCCGGCGCGCCGCGCGCGTCGATCCGGTGCAGGCCCTTAGACAGGAGTAGAAGTGAAATGAACCAGCCACTCATCAAGCTGGATGCAGTCCGCAAGGTGTTCTACACGGACGAAGTCGAGACGCACGCGCTCGACAACATCAACCTCGAGATCAATAAGGGCGAGTACGTCTCGATCGCCGGGCCCTCGGGCTGCGGCAAGTCGACGCTCCTGTCGATCCTCGGCCTGCTCGATACGCCAACCGACGGCAAGTACGTCTTGAACGAGCGGCCGGCAACCGACTTGTCGCTCTCTGAGCGGGCGCGGGTGCGGAATCGCGAGGTCGGGTTCATCTTTCAGAGCTTCAACTTGATTGGCGACCTGACCGTCTACGAGAACGTCGAGCTGCCGCTCACCTATCGCGGCATGCGTTCGGCCGAACGGAAGCAGCGCGTCACGGCGGCGCTCGAACGCGTCGGCATGGCGCACCGCGCCAAGCATCTTCCGAGTCAGCTCTCGGGCGGTCAGCAGCAGCGTGTGGCCGTCGCCCGCGCGGTGTGCGGTGAGCCCTCGATCCTGCTCGCCGACGAGCCGACGGGCAACCTCGACTCGAAGAACGGCGAAGCGGTGATGGAGCTGCTCGCCGAGCTGCACAAGAGCGGCGCGACGATCTGCATGGTGACCCACGACGCCCGCTACGCCTCGCATGCCGAGCGCACGATTCACCTGTTCGACGGACGCGTGGTTGAAGAGTCGGTAGCGACGCACTGAACGGTGGCCGACTTCCGCTATGCCTGGCGTTCCCTAATCCGAACGCCAGGCTTCTCTATCGCCGCCGTAGCCACCTTGGCGCTCGGCATCGGCGCCACCACCGCGATCTTCAGCCTCGTCAACGCCGTTCTGCTCAAACCGGTTCCCTACCCCGATCCGGCTCGACTCGTCGTGCTCACATCGACGTACGGACCGTTTCAGAGCGGCGTCGCCTTCTTCCTGGTCCGTGATCGGGTGCAAGCGGTCGAATCCGTGGCCGCACAGAGCGGGAGCACCTCGTGGAATCTGTCGACGCCGACGTCGGCGACCAGCGTCCGCGGCCTTCGGGTGTCGACCGACTACCTGAAGGTGCACGGCGTGCGACCGCGATTCGGCCGCGAGTTTTCAGTTGACGAGGACCGCCCGCGCGGACCGGATGCGGTCATCATCAGCGACTCGCTGCGGAAGACGTTGTTTGGCGAAGGCGATGGCCTTGGACGTGCGGTGACGTTGGGCGGCAACCCCTACACAGTCGTTGGTGTGCTGCCTGCGGATTTCCAATCGATCCCCGCCGCCGACGTCCTTACGCCGCTGCGCACGACGGAGCGCGACAACGGCACGAACTACCGCGTGCTCGGGCGCATTCGCAGCGGACTGACACCGGACGCCGCGGACGCAGAGCTCGACGCGATGCGCCCGGATTTCGTACGCGCCTCTCCCGGAATACCCGAGAGACGGGTACCGCATTTTTCGTGGGTCGGCTATCGCGGCTCGCTCGGGCGGGGCGTGCGACAGCCGCTGCTCGTGCTGCTTGGCGCGGTCGCGTTTCTTCTGCTGATCGCGTGCGTCAACGTCGCCAACCTGTACATCGCCCGCGCCGTCGCACGTCATCGCGAGATCGCCACCAGGACGGCACTTGGCGCGCGTCGATCGCAGTTGATCAAAACGGTCCTGTCTGAAGCCGTGCTCCTGGCAAGCGCCGGTGCTGGGCTCGGTGTGGCGCTCGCATTGTTGTTCACGCACGGGCTGCTCTCGATCGTCTCGCTTGATGCGGCCAGCGATCTGCTCGCGGGGGCGACGATCGACATCGATTGGCGCGTGCTCCTCGTCACCACCGCTCTCTCGATTGGCGCCGCATTGTTCTTTGGTCTCGCACCTGCGCTCGTGCTGTCGCGGCTCGACGCGCGCTCGGCGCTCGGCGCGCGCACGACTGCAGGCCCGCGAACGGCGCTGCTGCGGCGTGCGTTGGCGACGAGCGAAGTGGCGCTGGCGCTGATGCTGCTCGTGGGTGCCGGCTTACTCATACGTTCGTTCGTGAAGCTCACGTCGGTCGATGTCGGCTTCAGATCTTCTGGGGTGATCGTCGGACGCATGTCGCTGCAGGGGACCGCGGTCGAGAGCGCGGACGCGCGCGCACGCCTCCTCGACGAGGCGCTGCAGACGATTCGGCGGCTCCCCGGCGTGTCGGCTGCGGCGGTCTCGAATCACGTGCCGATTGAATCGGGGCTCAACCTCGCGATGCAGCCACCGGACGGATCGCTGATCGATCAACCGCGATCGGTCGACTGGCGCTATGTCACGCCCGAGTACTTCTCCCTCTTCAGCATCGCGACTCGTGCCGGACGAACGTTCGACGATCGCGATCGCCCTGGCGGGCCGCTTGTCGCTGTTGTCAACGAAGCCTTCGCGCGCACCTACTTCGGCCGCATGGACGTTCTCGGGCGTACGATCTCGCTGTCGCCGTCGATGAAGGACGGGCCGCGCGAGATCGTCGGCATCGTCGCCGACGTCAAGGCGCGCTCGAACTCGGGATTCAACCGCGTCGGGTTCAATGCGCTTGGCGCTCCTACTGCGCCCGCCATCTTCGTGCCCGCCGCGCAGGCTACCGATCTCGCGGTGCAGATCGCCAACCGGTTCTTCGACATGAAATGGATCGTTCGCACATCAGGATCGGTCCCAGCTCTCGAACGCGGCATGCAGGACGCGGTCAGGGCCATCGATCCCACCCTGCCATTCGCGCGCTTCGAGACGATGGACGCCGTCATTGGTCGCGATCTGGATCTGCAGCGCCTCCTCACGGTCCTGCTCGGTGCATTCGCCTCGTCCGCCATGCTGCTCGCGTGCGTCGGTCTGTATGGGCTCATCGCCTACTCGGCCGTGCAGCGGCGACAGGAAGTGGGCGTGCGAATGGCGCTCGGCGCGACGGGTGCGCGGATTCTGAAAGGGTTCATAGGCGAAGGACTCGCCATCGCGCTGGTTGGTCTGAGTCTCGGGATCGGCGGCGCCGCGCTGGTGACGCGCGTGCTGACGTCGAGGTTGTTTGGCGTCACGCCGCTCGACCTCCCCACTTTCACCGCCGCGGCGGTAGCGCTCGTGCTCGTCGCCGCGTGTGCGGCACTGTTCCCCGCCATCGGTGCGGCGAGAACGAGCCCTTCGCAGGCACTGCGCGACATGTAGGGGCCGCCTTGAGGCGGCCCATTGAAGGCCGCCTGAAGGCAGCCTCCACGTTGTGCGCCGGTGAACGGAGGCGTCCCACGGCCGAACAGTCGACGGCTGGACACCCTGCAATTCCTCAGCGAATCCACTCGTCCGGTGGTACAGGCTTTGACATTGCGATGGTGGCTTAAGAAGCATGATTTCTACCATCTTCAAGGACTTCCACTACGCCTCGCGCCGACTCGATCCCAATGCCGCGTTGAGAATCGAATGATGCGACGTCACGCTCGAGGATGAGATGACCATGCGAGCCCGCCTGTTCGTAGCGCTCTTCGCGATCGCGCACGCAGGCGCGTCGAGCACTGTCGTCGGTCAGTCGACGCCCAGCTGGACGCAATGGGGCGGCCCTACGCGAAACTTCATGTCCGACTCGAAGGGGCTTGCCTCGAGCTGGCCGTCGAGCGGACCCAAGAAGCTGTGGGCCCGCGCGCTCGGCGAAGGACACTCGTCGATCGTCGTCGAGAACGGCCGTCTCTTCACGATGTACCGGCAGATCACGCGCCAGCCCACCACCAAACACGAAGAGGTGGTGGCGGCGCTCGATGCTGCCAGCGGAAAAGCGATCTGGGAATACAGGTACGCGTCGCCGCCCGACGGCATCCAATGGGATCAAGGCTGGGGTCCGCACAGCACGCCGCTCATCGTGGGCGGCACACTGTTCGCGACGAGCTCGCGCAGTGAGCTGATCGCGCTCGACAAAGCCACGGGCAAGCGCATCTGGTCGCACGACTTCGTCAAAGAGTACGGCGCACCGCTCACCGCACGCGGCTACAGCTGCAGCCCGATTCTGTTCAAGGAGAGCGTCATCGTCACGATGGGCGGCCCTGATCAAGGCGTCGCCGCCTTCGACGTCAAGACCGGCAAGCTGCTGTGGAAGAGCGGCTACTTCGTGTGGGCGCCTGCGTCGCCGATTCTGATCGACGTCGATGGCCAGCCGCAGATCGTCGTGTTCGCGGGCGACATCATCACCGGCATCAATCCGGTCAACGGGCAGCAGCTGTGGAAGCATCCGCACAAAACCGACTGGGGTCTCAACATCAGTACGCCGGTATGGTCGGGCGATAGTCATCTGCTGTTCGCCTCGTCTGCGTATGGCACGGGCAGCCGTGCGCTCGAACTTCGTCAGGCTGCGGGCAAGACCACAGTCAGCGAGAAATGGGCCAGCCCGCGGATGCGCGTGCACATCGGCACGGTCATCCGGCTCGGCGACTACGCTTACGGATCGAGCGGCGACTTCGGGCCGGCGTTCATCTCGGCGATCGATCTCAAGACCGGCACCATCGCCTGGCAGGACCGCAGCTTTGCCCGCGCCCAGCTGCTCTACGCCGACGGCAAACTGATCATCCTCGATGAAGACGGTGCGCTCGGTCTGGCCACCGTGTCACCGCAAGGCCTGAAGGTGCTCGCGCGCGCGAACGTGCTCACGCATCTTTCGTGGACGCCGCCGACGCTGGTCGGCACCACGCTCTACATCCGCGATCGACAGAACATCGCAGCATTCGAGCTCGGCAACCAAGGATGACATGTTGGCCATGATCGACAGCCTTCGCCAGGACGTACTGCACAGCGCGCGGATGCTGCTCAAGAGTCCGAGTCTCTCGCTGATCGCGGTTCTCTCGCTGGCGATCGGCATTGGCGGCAGCGCCGCAGTCTTCAGCATCGCCGACGCGCTGTTGCTGCGCTCATTGCCTGGCATCGCCGACCCGAATCGACTGGTCGACATTGGCGGGACGCAGAACGGGCAGCCGCTCGACACGATGTCCTATCCGAACTTCGCCGACTTGCGCGATCGCAACACGGTCTTCCAAGGTGTCGCGGCGTACCGGCCGGTCGCTGAGGCGATCGGCTTCGCGGTGGACGGCACGTCGCAGCAGGCATACGGGCGCGTCGTCTCGGGCAACTACTTCGATGTCGTCGGCGTGACGATGGCGCTCGGCCGCGCGCTCACTCCCGACGATGATCGGATCGGGAGTCCTCGCGCCTCACTCGTCCTCTCGCATTCGTTCTGGCGATCTCGTTTCAATCGCGATCCGAACATCATTGGCCGTGTTGTACGCCTGAACGGCGTCTCGTTCACGATCGTCGGCGTTGCGGCCTCCGGCTTCACCGGCACCAGCGTCGCGTTCGCGGATATGTGGCTGCCAATCGCGATGCAGCCGACATTGACCGCCGTAGGCAATACCGCACTGCTGTCGCAGCTGGGACCGACCGGCGCGCTGACCTCGCGTCTCGGCGTCTGGATGGTCGCGATCGGCCGGCTGAAGCCCGGGGTTACGTTGGTGCAGGCGCGCGATGAGGTGTCGCGTATCGGGCGCGACCTGCAGCGCGAGTATCCGAACGACAATCGAGGGCGCAGCATCGCCGTCGAGCCAGCCAAACCAGTTCCCGCGCCGGGACGACTGCCGGCCACGCTGTTCCTCGCACTGCTGTTCGCCCTTGTGTTCCTCATCCTGCTCATCGCGTGCACGAACATCGGCGCCATGCTGCTCGCACGCGGCGTAGCCCGCGGCCGCGAGATGTCGCTGCGACTTGCGCTCGGCGCCAGTCGCACGCGCATCGTGCGACTGCTCATCAGCGAAAGCGTGATGCTGTCCGCCATCGGCGCGTGTCTTGGCCTCCTGGTTGCGCTCGCACTCGTCGACATGCTGCGCCGCCTGCAGCCCGCGTTGCCGCTGCCGGTCGCGATCGACTTCCGGGTCGATTGGCGGGTGGCGCTATTCGCGACCGCCGCCGGGGCCATCACCAGTCTCCTGTGTGGACTCATGCCCGCCCTCGAGATGGCGAGAACCGATCTCGTGTCGGCGATGCGTCTCGACCCTGCGGCACGCGGGCCCAGGCGTCTGCGCCTGCGTCAGTCGTTCGTCGTTGCGCAGATGTCGATGTCGGTGTTGCTCGTCGTCACTGCTCTACTGCTCGGTCGATCGCTGATGCACGCCGGGGTGATCGATCCGGGATTCACGATATCCGGCGTCGACGTCGTCGGCATGGACGTGGTGCTGGCGGGCTACGACAACGAGCGCGGGGCCGCACTCATCGACGACGTCCGCGGTCGAATCGAGCATCTGCCCGGAGTCGTCTCTGCATCGACGGCTCGATCGCTGCCGCTCACCGGAGGGGCCGTGGGCTACGGACCCCTTCGACGTGCGGGACAGACATTCGATCCACGGTCGGCGATCTTTCCCGACTGGAACATCGTGAGCCCGCGCTATTTCGCCACGTTGCAGATCCCGTTGGTGCGGGGGCGTACGTTCACCGATGCCGATCGGACGGGCGCTCCCGAGGTGGTGATCATCAACGAGACCCTGGCAAGACGTCTCTTCCGCGACCGCGACCCGGTCGGGCAGACGCTGCTGCATCAGATGGGACCGCCTCCTGGCCGTACCAGATCGCTCGAAGTCGTCGGCGTCGCCCGCGACGGGAAGTACCGCACGCTTGGCGAGGAGCCGCGCGCGTTCGCCTACGTCCCAAGCGGCCAGATGTACAACTCGCAGGTGTCGTTTCTCGCGCGCACGAGCGGACCGAGCGCGGTCTCGGCGATGCGCGACGTGATCCGTCAGCTCGATTCCGACCTGCCGGTGCTGCAGGCCGGCGCGTTGAGCGATCTCACCGCCTTCGGGCTTCTCCCGCAGCGCATCGCCACATGGTGTGCCGCTGCGGTCGGCGTGATCGCGCTGCTGCTGGCGATGATCGGGGTGTACGGCATCACCTCGCACAGCGTCGCGCAGCGCCGCCGTGAGATTGGCATTCGCATCGCGCTCGGCGCCCTCCGTCGTCAGGTGCTCGGCATGACGATGGTGCAGGCGGCGACGCTGACTGCGATCAGCGCGGTAATCGGGCTCGGGATCGCCGCAGGCGTCGCGCAATTGCTTACCGGGTTGCTGTACGGCATCAGCGTGCTCGATCCGATCTCGTTCGGCGGCGCGGCGATCACGCTCGCGATCGTCGCCGTGCTGGCCAGTGCGATTCCGGCGCGGCGAGCGACCTCGATCGATCCGGTTGAAGCGTTGAGAGCTGAGTGACGGCGGCGGATTGGTTCTAGAGATCAACAATGATTGACTCCGTCATCCAAGATCTTCGTTACGCGGCGCGATCGATGGCGCGTCGTCCGCTCGTCACCATTGTCACCGCCTTGTCGCTGGCGTTGGGCATTGGCGTCAACTCCGCACTCTTCTCCGTCTTCGATCGTCTGCTGCTGCGACGCCTGCCGGTGGCCTCGCCCGAGCAACTGGTGTTGATCACCTCGCCCGGTCCACGGCCCGGTGGCACGTCAACCGGCGCCGCGGGGCGGAACGAAGCGGTGTTCAGCTATCCCCTCTTCCGCGATCTCGAGCGACTCAGCAACGTCGGCCTCTCCTCGATCGTCGCGCATCGCGACTTCTTGGTGAACCTGGCCTATCGTGGCCAGACACAGCACGCGGAAGGTCTGCTGGTATCGGGGGCGTACTTCTCTGCACTCGGCATCGTTCCGGCGGCTGGTCGACTGCTCACCGCCGGCGACGACCGCGCGCCGGACGGACAGGCGGTTGTCGTGCTGAGCCACGCGTACTGGACGAGCCGCTTCGGCGCACACCCCGGCGTCGTCGGCGACACGCTGTACATCAACGGTCAGCCGATGACAATCGTCGGCGTGGCTCCAGACGGATTCACGGGGACGACGGCGATGGAGTCGCCACAGGTGTTTGCGCCGCTGGCGATGTCCGCTCGTTTGTCGGCAAATCCGGAGCGCGAGAATCGTCGTAACCACTGGGTCTACGTGTTCGGACGGCTCTCGCCAGGCGTGAGCCGAGAGCAGGCCGAGAGCCGGCTGAACGTTCCGTTCACGGCACTCATTCGCGACGTTGAGTACCCGCTGATGCGCGGCGGGCTCGCCAGCGATCGTCAGCGCGCAGAGTTTCAGGCACGCCGGGTCTTCGTTCGCGATGGCAGCCGGCCTCGCAATGCCGATTCGGGTCGTCTGCAGACGTTTGCGATCGTGCTCTTCGGCGTCACCGGATTCGTGCTGCTGATCGCGTGCGCCAACGTCGCCAATCTGCTGCTGGCCCGCGCCACCGATCGTTCGACGGAGATGGCGCTGCGTCTCTCGATGGGCGCCTCTTCCGCGCGCGTGATACGGCTGCTGCTGACGGAGGCGTGTCTGCTCGGTGTGCTCGGCGGGGCCGCGGCGCTCCTCGTCTCGACGGGCACCGTCGCCTGGCTGATCACGCTCGTTCCGGTCGAGGATCGCGCGACGATCCCGTTCGTCGTCGACGGTCGGGTGCTGGTGTTCACGCTCGTGTTGGGGCTCGTCACCGGATTGGGCTTCGGTGTGATCCCGGCACTTTACAGCACGCGCCGTTCCGTCGCCGATGCCATTCATGCCGGCGCGCCGCGAGCCTCGGGCACCCGGTCTGCGATGCGGATGCGTACGACGCTCGCGACGACGCAGATCGCGCTCGCCACTGCGCTGCTGGCTACCGCCGGGCTCTTCGTCGTCAGCTTGTTCAACCTCTCGCGCGTCGAGCTGGGCATCAAGACCGACGGGCTGATGTCGTTTCGCATCTCCCCCTTTCTCAACGGCTACGTCAACGATCGATTTCGCGCGCTCGTCGACCGGGTCGAAGACGGTGTTCGCGCGCTGCCCGGTGTGACGTCGGTCGGTGAGTCGACGATCGTGTTGCTGGGCAACGACGGCTGGACCCAAAACGTCTCGGTTGAAGGGTTCAACGCCGCCCCGGACGACGATGTCCAGACGCACTCGGCCTTCGTCAGCCCCGACTATTTCGCGACGGTTGGGGTTCCGCTGCTTGCCGGACGCGACTTCACGCGTGCCGATGCCGGCACATCGGCCAAGGTCGCGATCGTCAACGAAGCCTTCGCACGGAAGTTCCATCTCGATGCTGGCGTGATCGGCACGCATCTCGCGCTCGGCCGAGGACCGAACAAGACGCTCGACATCGAGATCGTGGGCCTCGTACGCGACGCCAGACACACGGACGTGCGCGAGAACAACCCACCGCAGATGTTCCTGCCGTATCGGCAGGGCGTGATCGGCAGCATCACCTTCTATGTGCGCTCGACGCTGGACGCGGCGCAAATCGTGCCGGCCATCGCCACCGTGGTCGCCAGCAACGATCGCAATCTTCCGCTCGAGAACGTGAGGACGATGCGCGAGCAGGTGTGGAACAGCGTGACGGCCGATCGCGTGCTCGCCACACTGTCGTCCTCGTTCGCTGGTCTCGCCACCATCCTCGCTGGCATCGGCCTTTACGCCATGCTGGCCCACATCGTCGCGCGCCGGGTGCGGGAGATGGGGATCCGCATCGCGCTCGGTGCGCAGCGGAGCGACGTCGCGCGGTTGATCTTCGCGCACGTGGGACGCATCACCGCGATCGGTGGGACGGTCGGCGCCGCCCTGGCACTCGCGCTCGGCCGCGTCGGGCGCTCGGTGCTGTTCGGGCTCGACGGATCGGCGCCGGCGATCGTAGGCAGCGCAGTGATCCTGGTCGTTGTCGTCGCGTTCGCGGCCGGGTTCGCACCCGCGCGGCGCGCATCGCTGGTCAATCCAGTCGATGCGCTGCGGGCGGAATAGGTCCAAGACGATGCTCGACGGAATCCGTCAAGACGTGCGCTACGCCCTGCGATCGCTCGCGCAGCGGCGGCTCGTCACGCTTGTCGCGATCGTCTCGCTCGCACTCGGCATTGGCGTCAATGCCGCGATCTTTTCCGGATTCGATCGACTGATTCTGCGTCATCTGCCGGTTCCGAGCGCCGATCAGATCGTGTTGATCACGTCGCCCGGTCCGCGCCCCGGATGGAACTCGGTCGGCGGCGCCGGCCCACGAGACGCCATCTTCAGCTACCCGCTGTTTCGCGATCTCGAGCGTCTGACTGGAACCGGGCTCTCCGGCATTGCGGCGCACCGCGACTTCTCCGCCAACCTCGCCTATCGCGGTCAGACGAACAGCGGCCGGGGAGAGCTGGTGTCCGGCGCCTATTTCCCGTTGCTTGGAGTGAGTCCTGCGCTCGGACGTCTCCTCACCCCCGACGACGACCGCGTTCCAGGGGCGCATCCGGTTGTCGTGCTGAGCCACCGGTACTGGTCCACACGCTTTGGATCGAGCCCGTCCATCATCGGCGAATCGGTCGTGGTCAACGGGCAGTCGTTGACGATCGTCGGCGTCGCGGCGGAGTCCTTCACCGGGATCACGCTGATGGAATCGCCGCACGTGTTCGTCCCGCTGGCGATGGCCGACGCGATGCGACCGGGGTGGACGCGTCGAGAACAGCGCAACGACAGCTGGTTGTATGTGTTCGGCCGCCTCGCGGCGGGCACGACACGCGCGCAGGCAGAGGCACGGCTGCGCGTGCCGTTTGCGTCGATCATTCGTGACATCGAATACCCGGCGCAGAAACGCGGCATCGGCAGCGACCGCGATCGCGCACAGTTCCAGGCGCGCACGATCGTGCTGGAGGAAGGCGGCCGCGGGCGGGCGATGGGCCGGGACGAGATCGGTCGCGCGCTCGTTCTGCTCTTTCTCGTGACGGGGTTCGTCCTGCTGATCGCGTGCGCCAACGTCGCGAATCTGCTTCTGGCGCGTGCCACGGATCGAGCGCCGGAGATGGCACTGCGGTTCTCGATCGGCGCGTCGGTTGCGCGAGTGCTTCGCCTGCTGCTGACCGAAGCCTGCCTGCTCGGTCTGGCCGGCGGCGTCGCGGCGATTGCGGTCAGCGGCGCGACGCTGCGTTGGATGATGTGGCTGTTACCAGACGACGGCTTCGACCTTCGGGTCGACCTCCGAGTCCTCCTCTTCGCTCTGGCACTGGGGATCATCAGCGGGTGTTTCTTCGGACTCTTTCCCGCGCTGCACGGTGTGCGTGCGAACGTGGTCTCGAGACTGCACGCGCAACCGGGCCGCACCTCGGGGTCGCGCAGCAGCTCGCGCCTGCGTGCGGCGCTCGCCGCCACGCAGATCGCGTTGGCCACGGCGCTCCTCGCACAGGGCGGCCTTCTGATCCTCAGCCTGGTCAATGTCTCCAGGGTCGACCTCGGCATCCGCCCCGAGGGGCTCATGACGTTCTCGATCTCGCCATACCTCAATGGCTATGCGCCGGTGCAGTCGTTGGCGCTCTTCGATCAGATCGAGGACTCGATCCGCGGCCTTCCAGGCGTCGTATCGGTCACGCAATCGACGATCCCCCTTTTTGGAAACAGCTCCTCCGGCACCAACGTCACGGTGCAGGGATTCGATACCGACCCGGACGCCGACACCGTGGCGAACAACGCCACGATCGGCGCCGACTACTTCAGGACGCTCGGCATGCCCCTGCTTCAGGGCCGCGAGTTCACGCGCGCCGACACCGGCAGCGCGGTGACGGTGGCCATCGTGAACGAGCAGTTCGCACGGAAGTTCAAATTGGCCGGTCATGTCGTCGGCTCGCGGATGGCCCTCGGATCGGGCAACAACAAACCGCTCGATATCGAGATCGTCGGCCTCGTTGGCGATGCACGCTACGACCAGGTGCGCCAGGCGCCCCCGCCGCAGTTCTTCATGCCGTACCGCCAGGCGCCGGTCGGATCGATCACCTTCTACGTGCGGACGTCTGACGATCCCCGGCCGTTGATGTCATCGATCACGTCGACCGTGTCGCGCGCCGATCGCAACCTGCCGGTCGACCACCTGCGAACGATGTCCGAGCAAATCAACGAGAACGTGTCACAGGATCGCGTGATCACCACGCTGGCGACGTCGTTCGCCGGCCTCGCCACGCTGCTCGCCGGCATCGGCCTCTACGCGATGCTCGCCTACAGCGTCGCGCGACGCGTGCGCGAGATGGGGATCCGCATCGCGCTTGGCGCGCGAGGCGCCGACATGCACCGGCTGATCTTCGCGCACGTCGGGTCGATCACCGTCGTTGGCGGTGCAATCGGCGTCGCGATGGCGGTCGGGCTCGCTCGACTCTCGCAAGCCATGCTGTTCGGGGTTTCGGGTCCGCAGCCATCGGTCATGGCTGCGGCGGTGGCGATCGCAGTTGTCGTCGCGTTAGCGGCGGGCATCGTCCCGGCTCGCCGCGCAGCCCTCGTGAACCCCGTAGAGGCGTTGAAGGCTGAGTAATCACAGATCGTGAGATCACACATGCTCGACACCATCTGGCAAGACCTGCGGCATGGCGTGCGGATGTTGCGCAAGAACCCGGGCTTCACCGTGATTGCCGTCATCTCGATCGCCATCGGCGTCGGCGCCAACGCGGCGATGTTCAGCCTCGCGGATGGTCTCGTGATCCGACCGCTGCCGGTGACGCGGCCGGGCGATGTGCTCACGATTGCAGGCATCGCGCCGGGAGCGATCGGAGACGCACCGCTGTCCTATCCCGATTACGTCGACGTTCGCGATCAGAATCGAAGCTTCAGCGGAGTTGTGGCCTACAGCCTGGTGGTCACGTCCTTCGTCAACCGACCCGACGAACCGGCGCAGCGGCGCGCCGGCATGGCGGTCAGCGGCAACTACTTCGACGCCATGGAGGTGAGCCCCGCGCTCGGCCGATGGTTCCGCAGCGACGAAGACCAGGTGACCGGGCGCGATGCGGTGATCGTGCTCGATTACGACGAGTGGCAGCAGCGATTCGCCGGCGATCCGGCGATCGTCGATCGGCACCTGCGCGTCGGCACCATCGACTTCACCGTAATCGGCGTCGCACCCAAGGGCTTCACGAGCATCGATCACGATTTGCACCCGGCGTTCTACATCCCATTGGCGATGGAAAACGCCGTGCGACCCAGGCTGGCTGCCGATGCTCACGTCCGGCGCGATTTACGCAATCTCGAGGTGAAGGGGCGGCTGAAGCGGGGCGTGTCCCTCGCCGAGGCTCGGCAGGACGTGCATCAGATCGCCGTCAACCTGCAGCGCAGCTATCCGGACTCGAATCGCAATTTCGATCTCACCGCACGGACGCAATTCGAGGCATTTACCTCCGGTGCGGGCAGGACCGACACGACGTTCGTGGCCATGCTGATGACGCTGGCCCTGGCGGTCCTCATCGTCGCGTGCGCGAACGTCGCCGGATTGCTGACGAGCCGCGCCCCGGTCAGAGCACAGGAGATTGCCCTGCGACTGGCGATGGGCGCCGGACGATCTCGTTTGGTCAGACAGCTGGTGACCGAAAGCCTGCTGATTGCGGTCGCCGGCGGCTTCCTCGGTCTCGCGCTCAGCGACGGCGTGATCATGCTCTTCCAGCGCATCGAGTATCCAACCGATCTGCCCCTGAAGCTGACGTTCGCGGTCGATACGCGTGTGGTGATCGTCTCGATCCTCGCGGCGACTTTCGCGGCGCTTCTCTCCAGCGTCGTGCCGGCGTGGAGTGCGTCGAAAACCGATCTCATGTCGACGATCAGAACCCCGGCGGCGCTCACCGAGAAGCGTCGGCGTCCGTGGGGACGCAGCGTGCTAGTGAGCGGTCAGATCGCTTTATCGCTGGTGCTGCTCACTGTGTCGGTGTTCTTGTATCGTTCGTTCCGAATCGAGCTCGACAAAGGGCCCGGCGTGCGCACCGATCATCTCCTGATGGTGACCTTCGAGCCGGCCCTCGCCCGTTACGACGACGCGCGCACGCGTGCCTTCTATCGCGAGGTGGCCGACACCACTCGGGCGATACCGGGCGTGACGTCCGTGGCCCTGTCGTCGGCAGCGCCGCTCAAGGCAGGCGACATCGGCTTCTCCTTTGTCGCGCCTGAAGGATTTCAATTTCCGGCAGGTGCTCGGAACGTCGGCGTGGTCACGACCGACGTCGACGACCACTACTTCGAGACGGTGGGCATCCGCATCGTGAGTGGACGCGGATTCAGCGCCACTGATACGGCAAGCGCGCCGCGCGTCGCCATCGTCAATCAGACGTTTGCGTCGCATTACTGGCCCGGCCAGAACGCCGTCGGCAAACGAATTCGTCTCGACAACGACAACGGCACCCTGGCCGAGATCGTCGGTGTTGCCGCCGACGCCAAATACTTCTTCATCGTCGAGGCGCCAACGGAGTTCGTCTACCTCTCGCACATGCAGGGCAGCACACCGCGGAGCACGCTGCTCATCGCAACTGCCGGACCCGCCGTGTCTCTGGCCTCGCGCATGCGAGAGGTCGTTCGCGCCATCGATATCAACATGCCGTTGATGGGTGTTCGAACGATGGAGGACTACTACGCCTCACGCGTCGTCTACACGACGAACCTGATTGTCGGCTGCGTCGTCGGCATGGGATCGATGGGACTCGTGCTCGCGCTCGTGGGCTTGTATGGGCTGGTCGCCTACTCCGCGCACCGTCGCACGCGCGAGATCGGCATTCGCGTCGCGGTAGGCGCGAGCCCACGCAGCGTGCTGCGCATGGTGCTGCGCCACGGATTGAATCTGGCGATCGGCGGTATCGCGGTGGGGCTCGTCGGCAGCTTCGCCGCCAACAACGTGCTGCGCGCGGCGTTCTCGAGAACGCCGGTCGGCACCATCGGTACGGTTCCCGGGAGCGATCTCGTGGTGTACGCGCAGGCCGTGGTGGCCCTAATCGCCCTCGTCTTGTTCTCGGCCTATCTCCCGGCACGCCGCGCGGCACACGTCGATCCGTTGGTGGCACTGAAGACCGAATAGAACATTTGTGATTCGTGATTAGTGATCGGACATTAAGAATGAGTGGCATCTTTCAAGATCTCAAACACGGCGTGCGGATGTTGCGCAAGAACCCGGGCTTTACGGTGATTGCGGTCATCTCGATCGCCATCGGCGTCGGCGCCAACGCGGCGATGTTCAGCCTCGCCGATGGTCTCGTGATGCGGCCGCTGCCGGTGACGCGACCCGGAGACGTGCTCACCATCGCCGGCATCGCTTCCGGCGCCCTTGGCAACACACCGCTGTCGTATCCCGACTACGTCGACGTTCGCGATCAGAGTCGAAGCTTCAGCGGCGTCGTGGCCTACACCCTGGTCGTCACCTCGTTCGTCAATCGACCCGACGAGCCCGCCCAGCGGCGCGCCGGGATGGCTGTCAGCGGCAATTACTTCGACGCGATGGAGGTCAAACCGGCGCTGGGCCGATTCTTCAACGCCGGCGAGGACCAGGTGCCACGTCGCGATGCGGTGGTGGTGCTCGATTACGACGAGTGGCAGCAGCGATTCGCCAGCGATCCGACGATCGTCGATCGTCACCTGCGTGTCGGCGCTGTCGATTTCACCGTCATCGGCGTCGCGCCCGAAGGCTTTACCAGCATCGATCACGACCTGCATCCCGCCTTCTACATTCCGCTGGCGATCGTGTCGGCCGTCGAGCCCCGACTACCGGCTGATGCTCGCGTCAGACGCGACCTGCGCAACCTCGCCGTGAAGGGCCGGCTCAAGCCGGGCGTCTCGCTCGCCGAGGCGCGGCAGGACGTGCATCAGATCGCCATCAACCTGCAGCGCAGTTATCCGGAGTCGAATCGCAACGTCGATCTCACGGCGCAGACGCAGTTCGACGCCTTCACCTCGGGACCGGGTAGAACCGACGCGACGTTCGTGGCCATGCTGATGACGCTGGCGCTGGCGGTGCTGATCGTCGCGTGCGCCAACGTCGCCGGTCTGCTCGCGAGCCGCGCCCCCGTCCGAGCACGGGAGATCGCGTTGCGGCTCGCGGTCGGTGCCGGGCAATCTCGTGTGATCAGGCAGCTGGTCACCGAAAGCCTGCTGGTGGCCATCGGCGGCGGCCTCCTGGGCCTCGTGTTCAGCGACGCCGTGATCGTGCTGTTCCAGCGGATCGAGTATCCAACCGATCTGCCTCTGAAGCTGACGTTCGCGATCGACACGCGTGTCGTGATCGTCTCGATTCTGGCTGCGACATCCGCGGCCGTGCTCTCGAGCCTGGTGCCAGCGTGGAGTGCCTCGAAGACCGATCTGGTGGCGACGATCAAAACCCCGGCGGCGCTCACCGCGAAGCGTCAGCGTCTGTGGGGGCGCAGCACGCTCGTGTGCGGTCAAATTGCGCTGTCGCTGGTGCTGCTCACGGTGTCGGTGTTTCTGTATCGTTCGTTCCGCATCGAGCTCGACAAGGGGCCAGGCGTGCGCACCGATCATCTCCTGATGGTGACGTTCGAGCCGGCGCTCGCCCGCTACGACGGCGCGCGCGCCCGCGGGTTCTACCAGGAGCTCGGAGACGCCGCGCGCGCGATGCCCGGGGTGACGTCCGTGGCGTTGTCGTCGGCGGCCCCGTTCAAGGCAGGCGACATCGGCTTCACGCGCGTCGCGCCCGAAGGGTTTCAGCTCAGCGAGGGTGCCCAGAATGTCCGGGTGCCGACGATCGACGTCGACGATCACTATTTCGAGACGGTCGGCATCCGCATCGTGAGGGGACGTGAATTCAGCGCCACCGACACGGTGGGTGCGCCGCGGGTCGCGATCGTCAACCAGACGTTCGCCTCGCACTACTGGCCCGGCCAGAACGTCGTCGGCAAACGGATTCGTCTCGACGATGACAATCGCGCGATGGCGGAGATCGTCGGCGTCGCCGCCGATGCCAAGTATTTCTTCATCGTCGAGGCACCGATCGAGTTCGTCTACCTCTCGCACATGCAGGGCGCGGCGCCGCGGAGCACGCTGCTCGCCGCCACCGCCGGCCCCCCCGCTGCTCTGGCGTCGCGCATGCGAGACGTGGTTCGCTCCATCGATCCCAATATGCCGGTCTTCGGTGTTCGAACGATCGAGGACTTCTACGCCTCTCGCATCGTCTACACGACGAATCTGGTTGTGGGCTGCGTCGTCGGCATGGGCTCAATGGGGCTGGTGCTCGCGCTGGTGGGACTGTACGGGCTCGTCGCCTACTCGGCACAACGTCGAACTCGCGAAATCGGGATCCGGGTGGCGGTCGGTGCAAACCCGGGCGACGTACTCCGCATGGTGCTCCGCCACGGATTCAACCTGGCACTCGGCGGAATCGTGGTGGGGCTCGTCGGCAGCTTCGGCGCGAACAACCTGCTGCGCGCCGCGTTCTCGAGGACTCTCGTCGGCAACGTCGTCGCGATTCCCGGCAGCGACCTCTTCGTCTACGCGCAGGCGGTGGCGATGGTCGTCGCCCTCGTCCTGCTCGCGGCGTATCTGCCGGCGCGCCGCGCGGCGCGCGTCGATCCGCTGGTCTCGCTGAAGACCGAATAGAACATTTGTGATTCGTGATTGGTGATCTTTGATTCGTTGTTGATTGGTGATTCGTGATTGGTGATTTATCGGGTGATTGAACAATGAGTGGTGTCTTTAACGATCTCAAACACGGCACCCGCATGCTGCTCAAGAATCCGGGCTTCACGCTCGTCGCCGTGCTGTCGATCGCCATCGGCGTCGGCGCGAATGCAGCGATGTTCAGCGTCGCCGACGGTCTGGTGCTCCGTCCGCTGCAGGTGCCGCATGCGAATGACGTGCTCGGCATCAACGGAATTGCGCCGCGTACAGACGATACGTTCGTCACCAACCGCCTGCTGTCGCACCCCGATTACGTCGATCTTCGGGAGCGGGTGCAGAGTTTTACTGGCGTACTGGCCTACAACGTCGTGATCACCAGCGTCGCCAGGCAGCCTAACGAGCCTGCGCAATCGAAGCTGGGGTTCGCCGTCAGCGGCAACTTCTTCGACGTGCTCGAGCTCAAGCCCGCGCTCGGACGGTTGTTCCTGCCGAGCGAGGATCGCGTGCCGGGGCGAGACGCGGTCGTCATCCTCGCCCATTCCACATGGACCGATCAGTTCGGCAGCGACCCCGCCGTGATCGGCCGCCGCATACGGCTTGGAGGGCTCGACTTCACGGTCATCGGCGTGGCGCCGGCAGACTTCTCCGGGATGCGCCTCGCACTGCCGCCGGCCTACTACATCCCGCTTGCGATGATCGTCGCGCTGCCCGGGTACCAGCCGGACTTCCTCGAGCGGCGGAACGCACGGTTCCTCGATGTACGGGCACGACTGAAGTCGGGCGTCTCACTGCAGCAGGCGCAAGAGGAAACCAGGCTCATTGCACGGGCGTTGGAACAGGCGCATCCCGACAGCAACCGGAATTACGGCATGCTCGTTCGCACCGCTTTTCAGGCCCGTCTCGACGAGCGGGGGCCGTCAGCACCGGGCGCATTCATGCTGCTGTCGGTGGCGTTCGTCGTGCTGCTGGTCGCATGCGCCAACGTCGCGGGTCTCTTGATCAGCCGCGCTCCAGTGCGGCAGCGGGAGATCGCGCTGCGAATGGCGATCGGCGGCGGGCGCTTCCGCGTCATCCGTCAGCTGATCACCGAGAGTCTGCTGCTCGCTGCCGGCGGCGCGGTGCTCGGACTGGCGATGGCCAGCGGCGTGATGACGCTGCTCCAGCTGCCGATCATCAGCGACATCGGTGTCCGTCTCTCGTTCGACCTCGATCGGCGGGCGATCGCCGTCGGTCTCTTCGTCGCCACAGCAAGCGCGCTGCTCTCGAGCGTGCTGCCCGCCTGGCGTACCACCCGCAACAGCGATATGTCCTCCACGCTGCGACAGAGCGTCGACGTCACGGGGACGTCGCGCGTCTGGGGGCGAAACGGGCTCGTTGCGGTGCAGGTCGCACTCGCGCTCGTCGTGCTGACGGTCACCGTCTCGCTGTTCCGCGCGTTTCAGATCGAGGTGAGCCAGCCCGGATTCCGCACCGAGCGCATGCTGCTCTCGACCTTCGACCCGCAGCTCGCTCGCTACGACGACACCCAGGCGGATGGGTTCTACACGCGCTTGAAAGAACGCGTGCGCGCGCTTCCAGGCGTGCAGTCGGTCGGCATGACATCGGTGATGCCGTTGAATCAGGACAACAGACAATCCGTCGCCATCGTCCCTGAAGGCTTTCAGATGCCTCGTGGCATCGAAAGCATTTCCGTACTGGCCTCGCGAATCGATGAAGGCTACCTGGCCACGTTGGGCATTCAGGTCCGGCGTGGCCGCGGTGTGGACATCACGGACACGACTGAGACGCGTCTCGTCGTGGTGATCAACCAGGCAATGGCCACCCGCTACTGGCCGGGGCAGGATGCCCTCGGCAAGCGTGTCCGACTGATCACTCGTCCCGGCCAGCCCTGGGCGGAGATTGTTGGCGTGACCGCCGACAACAAGTTCAACTGGATCGGCGAGGCGCCGACACCATGGCTGTACGTTCCGCAGCGGCAAGACTCTGGCAAGCGCAGCACACTCGTTGTCGCCTCGGCTGGTGCGTCGGCATCCATCGCCACTGCCATCCGCGATGTCATTCGCGATCTCGACCCGAACATGCCGATCTCCGGTCTGCGGACGATTGAGGAGTTCTACTACGGGAACGCGATCGGCATCGTCATGGTCCTCGTCCGTGTAGTGGGCGCGATGGGAATGCTGGGACTGGCGCTGGCGATGATCGGTCTGTACGGCCTGGTCGCGTACGCGGTGGCACGGCGCACGCGCGAGATCGGCATTCGCATGGCCGTGGGTGCGAAGCCGGCGGTTGTTCTGCGAGACGTGCTCAGGCACGGCTTCCTGCTGGCCGGCTCGGGGATGGTGCTCGGCGCCGCGGGTTGTGTGGCGGCAGCTGGATTCCTCCGCGGCGTCTTCCCGAATACCGGAGGCATCGACGTCACGACGTTCATGCTCGTCGTTCCGCTGCTCGTCGCGGTCACGCTGCTAGCGTCCTATGTTCCCGCGCGCCGGGCCGCGCGCATCGATCCGCTGCGTGCGCTGCGCATGGAGTAGACGTGCGAAGCACCAAAAAGTCACCAATCAACAATCACCAAATCGCCAATCACCAACCATTCACCAATCAAAGATCACTAATCTATAATTCTGCTATTCCCCCACCCTGCATCTAGCAAAGGAGTCGCGATGACGCGTGTGAAGCTGGTGGGGTCCCTCCTGGTATTGCTCTTCGTGGCTGCGAAACCTGCGGCCGCCCAGCTCTGTACTGGCAATCCGAGTTTTGTGTACGCCCCGTATCAAGCGAGCATCGGCGCGATGTTCAGTAATGGCGTGCGCGGGATCGAGGCGGGTGCCGCCGCGGGCGGCAAGACGCTTTTCGGTGGTGCCGGGCTGCTCGTGCTCAATTTCACCGACATCGACGTACGAACCGCTGGCGTCTTCGGCCAGATTGGCGCCGAGCTCGCCGCCGATCGCGACAACAAAATCATGATCTGTCCCGCGGTGCGAGTCGACGTGCTGGCGGGCCCCGACGTCGGTCCGGTCGACAACTCCTCGATTGCGCTGCAGGGCGGCGGATCGATCGGGATGGTCGTGAGCGACAGCGGCGACATGCAGGTGGTGCCGTTCTTTGGCCTCGCGGTCGTCCACACCCGGCTCTCGTCGACGTTTGGCGGCGACGAAGCCACGTTCACCGATAACGGCGGCCACGCCGATCTCGGCGTCGGCTTCATCTTCAACCACAAGACCGGCATCACGCCGTCGGTCTCGATCCCCTTCAGCACGGGCGGCTCGGATGCGACGTTCATGATCAAGTTCGCATTCAACTTCGGCAAATAGCAGGACTTAGGACTCAGGAATCAGGGCTGGTCAAGGAACCAGGCCCTGATCCTGACCCTGTCTGATTTCGGATGCTGTCGTCCCACGCGCGGACAGCGCGCTCGGCTGTCGGCCGCGATACTGCACAAATTGCCGGCGTTTCGAACGTCGGACACTCCGCCGCGCTGGCACACTCCTTGGGATCGGCCCACAGTTTGAGCTGAGTGATGCTGCACGATCTCAAATACGCCTGGCGCTCGCTCCTGCGCGCGCCGGGTTTCACGACTGCGGCGATCCTGACCCTCGCGCTCGGCATTGGCGCCAACAGTGCGATGTTCTCGGTACTCGATGCGCTGCTGCTCAAGTCGTTACCCGTCACCGAGCCGAACGACTTGTACGTCCTGCTCGAAGGCGGCTCCTATCGGTCCTTCCTTCGCTTCCGTCAGCGAACGGATCTCTTCACGGGCGTGCTTGCCAGTTCCGGTGTACAGCGCGCCAACCTTCGCATCGGCGAGTCGGCGATCGAACCGATCACCGTGTCCCTCGTCTCGGGCGAATTCTTTCCCACGCTCGGCGTGCGAGCCGTCGCCGGGCGCACGTTCGAATTGAACGACGATCAGAAGAGCGCCACGCCGGTTGCGGTCGTCAGCTATGGATTCTGGCAGCGCCGTTTCGCCCGGGATCCTGCACTCATCGGCCGAGCGATCACCGTGAACAACACCAGGGTCACGATCGTCGGCATCGCTCCGCAAACATTCTTCGGCGAACGCGTGGGAGCCCGACCGGAGTTGTGGATTCCATTGTCGATGTGGAGTCAGGTGGTCCCGGGCCGGGATCTGACCGATCCGATCGCGAGTGCCAACACCGCATGGCTTCAAGTCATCGGTCGCCTCGCGCCGACGACGACAGTCGACCATGCAAACGCGGCGCTCACTCTCGACTATCGCCGCGTGCTGACCGACTCCTTCGGACCCCGCATTCCCGACGACGTTCGTCCTTACATTGAACGCGCCGCAGTGACGCTGGACCCCGCGGCCCGCGGGACGTCGCTGCTGCGGACGCAATATGGCCGAGCAGTCCAACTGTTGATGGGAGCCGTCGCGCTGGTGCTGCTGATGGCGTGCGCGAACCTCGCCAACATGCTCCTCATCCGCGCTGTCGCGGCACGGCGAGCGGTGGGCATCCAGCTGGCAATGGGCATTGGCCGATGGCGGCTCGTTCGAGCGCGACTGACCGAGCCGCTCCTTCTCTGCGCTGCGGGAACGGCGCTCAGCGTACCGGTGGCGAAGTGGACCACGTCTGGGTTGCTATCGTTGATATCACGCGATTCGACACCGGTGCCGTTGCCCGCGGACTTCGACGTTCGCGTCTGGCTCTTCACCGGAGCCGTGTGTGTGCTGACGATTGTCGCGATCGGCCTCGTTCCCGCACTGAAGATGACGCGTATCGATGTCCTGACGACCTTGCGACACGGACCTGGCAACCCCGGCTCGCAGAGTGGGCCTGGGTCGCTGCTGCTGATCGCTCAAGTCACAACTGCGATCATTTTGCTCATCACCGCCACGCTTCTGGCGCGAACGCTGGCCAACCTTCACTCGTCAGATCTCGGGTTTGTCACCGATCGCCTCGTCGTCGTCGACGTCGATCCTCGAAAAGCGGGGTATGGGGGCGAGCGGTACCGAGCACTTGCGGCTCGATTGCTCGAGCGACTGAAGAACGTTTCCGGAGCCGCAGCCGCCACCCAGACCGAGAACGGCGTCCTTGCCGGCCGCGACAGCTCCTCGGATCGGATGAGACCGGCTGCGCTGCTCTCGGCAACCGGACTGACGCGCGCGCGCTTCGATTTCGTCGGCGCCGACTACTTCAGAACCCTCGGAATCTCGCTTGTCGCCGGACGCGATTTTCGAGACACCGATCGCTCGGCGTCGTCTCGCGTGTTGATCGTCAGCCAGGCGATGGCGCGTCACTACTTCGGCGATCGCAATCCGATCGGTGAGCGTATGCTGTGGCGGGATGACGTCCCGTGGGAGATCGTCGGCGTCGCCGCTGACGTCAAGCAGTCTGGGCCTCGTGATGACGAGCAGATCCGCTTCTGGGTACCGTATGCCCAACAGCCTGGGGCCGAGCTCGCGAGCATCCGTTATGCGATCCGCACCTCTGTCAGCCCGGACGCGATGGTCGCCGCGATTCGCACCGCCGTCGCGGCCGAAGACCCGGCGTTGTCCGTGGAGAGTATCGACTCGGCCACGGAGCTACTCGACCGAGCTCTGACCCGCGATCGCGCTGTCACCACAGTCGCGTCAGTGTTCGGGCTACTCGCCGCCGTCATCGCCGGCATCGGACTCTATGCCACGTTGAGCTACAGCGTCGCACGCCGACGGGCAGAGCTCGCCTTGCGATCGGCGATCGGTGCGGGGCCGCGAGACCTCGCGCGTCTCGTCCTGACCGACAGCGCCCGTGTGATGGGGATCGCCGTCGTGCTCGGAGTAGCAGGTGCGGTCGCGGCGAGCCAGCTCCTGACGGGACTCCTGTTCGGCCTCTCGCCAACAGACACGCGTACGTACGTGGCCGTCGTCTTCGCGGTTACCGCCCTGGCGTTCGCCGCATCGTACAGCCCGGCACGACGCGCGGCGCTGACGCAGCCGCTTGCGGGGTTGCGAGCGGAGTGAACGGGCCGCCTGACCGGCCCCCACATCGGAGATCGGAATGCGTGATGTATTGCAGGACTTGAGATACGCCGCGAGATCGCTGCGGCGCACGCCAGCCTTTACCGTCGCGGCTGTGATCACGCTCGCCCTTGGCATCGGCGCGAACAGCGCCATCTTCACGCTGCTCGATGCGGTGATGCTCAAGCCTTTGGCGCTCCCCAACGCCGACGAGCTCGTCACTGTTTACGAGAATCCGATCGGTCCGGGAGCGCCGAGCGGCACGCCCGATACCAGCGGTGGAACCGGGCGCTTCCTGCGTTTCTCGTATCCGCGATTCCTGCGACTGCAGTACGCGCTCGGGCCGCTGGGCTCGCTCGCCGCGATGACGCGGACCACCTCGTTTGTCGTCCGCCTCGAGGACAGTGCGCGGCAGACGTTAGTACGAGGCCAACTGGTCTCGGGCAACTACTTCGCCACTGCCGGTGTGCGGATGGCGCGCGGGCGATCGTTCACCGATGAAGACGCAGCCCGAGCCGCCACGCAGCCCGTCGCTGTCGTGAGCGACGGCTACTGGAAGCGCGCACTCGGTGCATCCGACGCGGCGCTCGGCCGCAGCGTGCGCGTCGGCCGTCTCCAGGTCACCGTCATCGGTGTGGCACCGCCCGGTTTCGTCGGCGCGTGGAGCGACAACGAATCGGATATCTGGATGCCCCTGACGATGCAGTCGATGCTCGACTACCAGAACAACAACAGCGCGTATGGCCCCGTCGACCGCAACCGGCCGTGGCTGGATCAGGATGGCATCGCCTGGTTGAACCTGTTCGCTCGCGTCCCTCACCGATCCATGCCGCAGGCCGAGGCCGTCCTGCAATCGACCAACCGCGATGCGCTCGTCGATCTGTCGCTCACACTTCCCGATCCGAGGGCCCGAGCGTCGATCACTTCCGGGGTGCTCGTGGTCGAGCCGCTCATGCGTGGGTTCTCCATGCTGCGTGACCGCTTCGCGACGCCGCTGATGGTGTTGTCGGCCATGGTCGCCATCGTCCTGCTCGTCGCGTGCGCCAACGTCGCCAACCTCCTGCTCGCGCGCTCGACGGCGCGCGCGAGAGAGATCGGCATCCGCGTCTCGCTTGGCGCCAGCCGTACGCGCTTGATTCAGCAGGGTTTGACCGAGAGCCTGCTGCTGGCCGGCGTTGGCGGAGCGGCCGGCTTCATGCTCGGTCAGTGGATGAGCACGCTGATCGCGCGCGCCTTCCTCGATTCGTTCAACAGCCCATTGCCGTTGGTCTTCGCCACCGATCTGCGCGTACTGATGTTCACGGCCGGCATAGCGCTGCTGACGGCGGTGATCTTCGGTCTCATGCCGTCGATTCGTGCAACGAGATTCGATGCGCTTCACGGACTGGGCCTCGCTGGGGGACGTGGGGTCGTCAGCGGTTCGATGCTTCGCGGTATGCGGTCGCTGGTGGCCGCGCAGTTGGCGTTGTCGTTCGTCGTCGTGTTTGCTGCGGGTCTGCTCGGGCGAAGCTTGATCAACTTCTCTCGCGTCGACCCCGGCTTCTCGATCAACCCGCTCGTGGCCATCGCATTTGCTCCGCGGATCAGTGGCTATCCAGTCGATCAGCTGCCCGCGCTCCGCGAGCGGCTCTTGACGATCGCGCGAGGAGTACCTGGCGTCACTTCGGCAGCGATCTCCTCGTGTGGTCTCATGGCCAATTGCACGCAGAGCGGAGGCTTTCATCTCGGCCCACCGACGACGCGGTCGACACAACTGAACGTCAACTACGTCGGCGCAGGCTTCTTCAAAACGGTCGGCGTGGCAGTGATCGCGGGCCGCGAGTTCTCCGAGCAAGACGTCAAAGGCTCGCCGATGGTTGCGATGGTCAGCGAGTCGGTGGCGCGCCGCTATCCAGGCGGCGCCGCACTCGGTCAGCCCATTGGCGACGATGAGTTTTCGGCGGAGATCGTCGGCATCGTTCGCGAGACACGCCCGCTGAGCCTGCGCGATGCACCGCTGCCGATGATCTATTTTCCGATCGCGCAGTCGAACCAGTCGTTCTACACGGTCACGGCGCGGGTCGCCGGCGACGGCCGTAACACGGCCACCGCGATCGATCAGGCGTTCAAGGCCGCGGAGCCGGCACTCGTCGGCGAAACGGCGAGAGCCATGGATGCCTATCTGGCACAGGCGACCAATCGCGAGCGCGTCGTGACCTATCTCCTCTCATCGCTCGGAGCGCTCGCGCTTCTGCTCGGCTGCGTCGGCCTGTATGGCGTGCTGGCGTACGCGGTCGCGCGGCGAACGCCCGAGCTCGGCCTGCGCGTCGCCCTCGGGGCACGGCCCTCCGACCTCAGGCAGATCGTCTTGCGCGATGCGCTCTACGTCACCGTCGGTGGCGTCGTCGCTGGATTAGCCGGCGCCTACTGGGCCAATCGTCTCGTGCGATCGCTCGTCTTCGACGTCGGCTTATTCGATCCGATCACGTGTGTTGCGGTGATCGCGCTGCTTGGCGTGTCGGCGTTTGCGGCCTGCAGCGTCCCCGCGATACGCGCCTCACGAGTCGACCCGATCGAGGCCTTGCGATCCGAATAACTTCGCGGGCGAAGAGGAGCCATCGTGGGACCTGCGTCGATGGCTCCCCTGCGGGTCTTCTAGTTCAGCACCTTCACAAACCCGTGCATCTTTCCCAGCGCGGGATCGGCGCTGAAATGTGGGGTGAACGTGCAGATGACAAGGTAGGTTCCAGCCTCACTGAACGTGACCGACTCGACACGATCGAGCGACGGTGCACTCCCTGCGGGTACCAGCGAGAACGGGTTGACACCCCAATAGACGCGCTTCACCGGGTCGTTGATGACCGGTGGGAAACCTGCTGGCGCGAGAGGAATCGGAATGGTCACTGCCAGGCTGATGTCATCGACGTCCGTTCCAGGACCATAAACCCCAAGAATGTGGAAGCCGGAGATGGCAAACGTGACCGATCCTCCCACTTTGATTTGCGCCTCAAATGGCTGCTGGTGGTGGTTATTGGCCGAGTTCGGCGCCGCCAGGTTGAACCGATTGAGCGGCGGATCCGTTTTCCATTGTCCGAACGCGACCGTTTCATGGGCCTGTGGACCGCTTATCTCTAATCCGTCGTGCTCGTGCTGGGCCGCCCGGAGGAGTGTCGGGGCTGCTACCACGCCGCCGGCAAGTACCGACGCGACAAAATTTCGTCGTTTCATTGGCTACCTCCACCTTTGAGGTGATTGTGGGAGAGCTGGAGGCGCATCCCCGCGCGCGGCGCCGACTATATACGGTGGAGATAATCGTTTCCAGTGTTTGAAGTGCCACTTCTTCCACTTTTTCCACTTTTCCACTTATTCTTGGAAGTTGATGTCCTTTCGATCCGGGGAGCGCCTTCGTGCCTTCGCGTTTGCGTGCGTCGTGGCCTCGGCAGTTGTCGTCTTTCCGGCCTGCTCCATCAAAACGATGGCGGTCAAAACGGTGGCGAACACGCTGTCCGACACCGGTGACGTCTTCACTCGTGACGACGACCCGGACTTGATCCGCGACGCAACGCCGTTTGCGCTGAAGCTCTACGAGTCGCTGCTCGAGTCGGTGCCGACGCACGTGCCGCTGCTCGTGTCCACGTGCGGTGGATTCACGCAATACGGGTATGCCTTCCTCGAAGCCGAGGCCGACAGCCTCGACACCAGCCGGCGGGCCGAGGCCACGGCGCTTCGCGAGCGCGCCCTCAAGCACTATCTGCGCGCGCGCGGCTACTGTCTGCGTGCCGTTGATGCGCGGTTCGGGAAGGGCTCGAGCCAGGCGCTGCTGCAAAACCCAGAGACCGCGCTGAAGAAAGCGCAGAAGGCCGATGTGCCGCTGCTCTATTGGTCGGCTGCCGCGTGGGGTGCGGCGATCTCGCTGGGCATCGATCGCCCGGACCTCGCCGTGGACTTCCCCACCGTGCGAGCCCTCGCCGATCGCGCGCTCGCACTGGATCCGACGTGGAACAAGGGGGCGATCCACGAGCTGATGATCTCGCTCGACAGCCTGCCCGAGGCATTGGGTGGAAACCCGGCGCGCGCCCGCGATCACTTCAAGATGGCGGTCGACATCCAGAAGGGACTGTCGCCGGGCCCGTATGTCGCGCTGGCCACTGGGATCGCGGTCCCGGCGCAGGATCGCGCGGAGTTCGAGCGGCTGCTCAAGGACGCGCTGGCGATCGATCCCGAGAAGGATCCGTCGAATCGGCTGGTGATTCTCGTGACGCAGCGCCGCGCGCGTGTGCTGCTAGATCGTATCGACGAGAAATTCTCAAAGTAGGGGCCGCCTTCAGGCGGCCGGTATAGTACGTAGGGGCCGCTTTTATCCGGCCCGTATAGTACGTAGTGTCCGGCTTCAGCCGGACCAGGGGGTGCATGTTGGTTCGCAAGATGATTGTTCTCGCGGTCGCTCTTCTGATTCCGATCTCGCTCAGTGCTGCCGTCACGCTCAAGCTCGCCACGCAGGCGCCGGTCAACTCGTCGTGGCACAAAGCGCTGCTCGATATGGGCGCCGAGTGGGATCAGAAGACGTCGGGCCGGGTGAAGCTCACGGTGTATGCGGGCGGCACGCAGGGCAGCGAGGAGGCCACGGTCCGGATGATGCGGCCCGGCGTCGATCAGCTGCAGGCCAACCTGCTGATGCTGCCCGGGCTCGGGCAAATCGACAGCGCGTTCAACGCGTTCGGCATCCCGTTCTTCTTCGAGAACGATGCCGAAGGCCAGTACGTGCTCGAGAAGATGACGCCGTTTCTCGAGCAGAAGCTCGACGCCAAAGGGTTCAAGCTGCTCTGCTGGGGCAGCGCCGGATGGGTGCAGGTGTTCTCGAAGAAGCCGATGGCGTCGCTCGCCGATGTGAAGAACGCCAAGCTGTTTACCAGCCAAGGCGACGACCGCATGACGCAGTGGTACAAGTCCAACGGCTTTCATCCGGTGGCGTTGTCCGCCGGCGACATTCCCGCGCAGCTGAAGCTGTCCACCGGCCTCATCGATGCGGCACCGAGCCCGCCGTATCCCGCACTGCTGCTCCAGATCTTCCGCGATGCGAAATACATGCTCGACGTGCGGGTGGCGCCGCTCTATGGCGCGCTGGTGATGACCAACGACGCGTGGAACAAGATCGACGCCGCCGATCGCCCGATGGTGATCGCCGCCGCAAAGAATGCCGAGAAGCGGTTCCTCGGCGAAGCGCCGAAGCTGGACGCCGACTCAGTGGCCACGATGAAGACGCGCGGGCTCACGGTGACGACGCTCGATGCGAAGGCCGCCGCGGAGTTCCGCGTCGAAGCCGAGAAATCCGTGAAGACGATGCGCGGCAACATCGTGCCGGCGGATGCCTACGACGCGGCGATCAAAGAGCGAGACGCCTATCGGAAGTCGAAGAAGTAGGGCGCGGCTTCGACTGAATGAGTGCTCCTCACGACGAAAGTTCGATCGAGGCGCTCGTCGGCGCGACGCCAGGAGTCCCGGCGACCGATCGGCCGTCGGGCACGCGCTCGCTGGCCTTCCGCGTTGAAAACGTCATCGCCACCGCGGCGCTGGGCGGCATCATGCTGCTGCCGCTGGCCGAGATCGCGACGCGGCGGATCATCGCGACCGGCATTCCCGGCTCGGCGCCGTTCACGCTCAACCTGACGTTGTGGGTGGGCTTGCTCGGCGCGGCGATCGCCGCGCGCGACGGCAAGCTGCTCACGCTCGCCACCGGCGAGTTCCTTCCCAAGCGCATCTCGCGTTTCGCGCACCTCGTCGGCGGATCGGTCGGCGCAGCGATTGCGGCGATGTTCGCGGTCGGCGGACTCGCGCTGGTCATCACCGAGCGTACAGCCGGCGACAAGATCGCGCTCAACGTGCCGGTGTGGGTCTCGGTCCTCGCATTCCCCATCGGCTTCACGCTGATCTCGCTGCGACTCGGGCTGAAAGCGTCACCGAATTGGATCGGCCGTACGGTTGCGGCGCTGGCGATCGTCGCCGGCGGCATCGCGGCGCTGCGCGTCGATCTGTTCGAGGGCCACGCGCTGCTGCCGTGGATCGTCGGCATCCTGTTCGCCGGCGTGCTCGGCGCGCCGATCTTCTCGCTGCTCGGCGGCATCGCGATGGTGGCGTTCTTCATCGATGGCAGCCGCCCGGTCGTGCCGCTGATCAAGGCCTACGAGGAGCTCACGTCTCCGTCGGCGAATCTTGCGGCGATTCCGCTCTTCACTTTGACCGGCTTCCTGCTCGCCGAGGGTCACGCATCGACGCGTCTGTTGCGAGCGCTGCGCGCACTGTTCGGGTGGGTGCCTGGCGGAACGGCGGTGGCCGCCACAACACTGTGTGCGTTCTTCACGCTGTTCACCGGTGGGTCGGGGGTGACGATCCTCGCGCTCGGCGGTCTGCTGCTGCCGGTGCTGCTCAAAGAAGGCTATCGCGAGCGCTTTGCGATTGGACTGCTCACCGCATCGGGATCGTTGGGCCTGCTCTTCCCGCTGTCAGTGCCGTTGATTCTCTACGGCATCGTCGCGATGAACGTCGCCATCGAAGACCTGTTCATCGGCGGCATCGTGCCCGGCGTGTTGATGCTGGCGTTGCTGGCGGGGCTCGGCGTTCGGGAAGCCATTCGCAGCGGCGCGCACCGCACGCCGTTCCGCCTCTCGGAAGTCGGGGCGGGGTTGTGGGAAGCGAAGTGGGAGCTGCTGTTGCCGATCGTCGTGCTGTGGGCGCTGCTCGGCGGCTACGCGACGACCTCGGAGTCGGCGGCAATCGCCGCCTTGTATGCCCTGGTGGTGCAGCGCTTCGTGCATCGCGATGTGCCGTCGTTCCGCGAGATCGTCCGCGTGGCCGGCGACTGCGTCGCGCTCGTCGGCGGCGTGCTCATCATCCTGGCGGTCGCAGTCGGCCTCACGAACTATCTCGTGAACGCGCAGGTGCCGATGCGCCTGATCGAGTGGACACAGGCACACATCCAATCGAAGGCGCTGTTCCTGCTCGCGCTCAACGTCTTTCTGCTGCTCGTCGGCACGGTGATGGACATCTTTTCCGCGATCGTCGTGGTCGTGCCGCTGATCCTGCCGCTGGCCGACGCATACGGCATCGGCTATGTGCACCTCGGCGTGATCTTCATCGCGAACCTCGAGCTCGGGTATCTGCATCCGCCGCTGGGCCTGAATCTGCTGCTCGCGTCGTATCGCTTCAAGAAGCCGGTCCTTGAAGTGACCTGGGCGACGCTGCCGATGCTAGGCATCCTCGCCGCAGGCGTGCTGCTGATTACGTACGCCTCGGTGTTGACCGAAGGGCTGCTGCGTGTGTTGGGGCGACTCTGAAAGTCAAAGGGCAAAGGTCAAAAGGCAAAGGTGAGGTCAAAGGTCTACGTGTGAGGTCAAAGGTGTACGTGTTAGGTGCAGGTCTAGATGACAGGCGTGGACGCACGCCCGCCCCATGCGTCAACTCAGTGCGACAGAAGTTGCTCGTATTAGGCATTGAAGAACGCCATCTTTTGTGCGTCGAGTCGCGAGGGGCCGGCCTTCACCGTGTCGCCCAAAATCATCGCGCGCTCGCGCTCTGACGGACCGTACGTAGGCGATCCCACGTCGTCCATTGATGGTGGAACAGGTCAAGGTTGTGAAACACGTACGGCGCTTCCGCACCATGATGTGCCCGACCGGCTTCGGGATCACCGGCAGGGCACCGCGCGAGAAGATGTAGAGGAAAGTCTTGGATGTACTGGTCGTCGCGTGCAGATGCGCCCACGTCCGCCAACGCAGCGCGCCGAGGGCCGGCGAAAGGGACGCCCTCAAACACATGAACATCGGCCCAGCGCTCGCAGCTGAACCGAGAGACCTGCACCCCGGCCTGGATCTGTAGTGCACGTGAGATCCGCACTTGGGACCTGCACCTGCACTTGGTACCCAGACCTACACCTGCCCTACACCTTGTACCCAGACCTACACCTACACGTTTGACCTCACCTTTGACTTTTGCCCTTTGACCTTTGACCTTCGTGTTGTTCGTTTCCGGGACGCACGATCCCGCTGACGAACAAATCCCGTCTAAGATCGCATAAATTCCTTAAACAAACCCCGGCATGGGGCTTGATATCCGCGAAAGGCACAACGATGCTCTTCAAACGCTCATCGTCCTCGGCGCTCACCGACGCTCCTTGGGAACCGACCGGCAACATGCCGCTGATGTCGCTGCGCAGTGTCGAGAAGTCGTTTCCGGTCGGCGCGGGCCAAACCTACGTGCTGCGCCGCATCACGATCGACATCAAGCCTGGCGAGTTCGTGTCGATCATGGGCCCCTCGGGCGCTGGCAAGTCGACGCTGCTGCACATTCTCGGCATGCACGACAGCGCGTGGTCGGGCGAGTACT
>Ga0075425_100000285_pt1 | contig 46859 bp, 74 predicted proteins | sample SoiMethybrSBSTD4_FD_75300 | JGI IMG/M metagenome (GOLD analysis project Ga0075425, IMG submission 75300) | Bulk soil microbial communities from a Populus tree surrounding site in Tennessee, USA - Soil MetaG P. TD hybrid SBSTD4 | ecosystem: Environmental > Terrestrial > Soil > Tree plantation... | reverse complement strand
GGCGACCAATCAGCCGCGTTTCCAGTTTGCTTAAGTAGCTTCTCTGTCTCTTGCTTCCAGCCAGTAGAATTAAACTCGGAGAGGAGGAGTGCTTCGAGTCCATAGCCACCCTTCCCCCGGTTCTCATCCACCATTCGAGCAAGAAGAAAAGAATCTCGCACTTCAATGCCTTTGAGCCATGTTTCCTTCGCAAGGCCCAATTTAACGAGCTGATCAAGGTCACCCGTGACACTGTGCCCGATAAGAGTTTGAGCATGCTTGATTACCCTCTTCGCTTTCTGGATACCGGCCTTGTCTGACACTTCGAAGGCTGCGGCTTCATTAGGTGTGCCAACTCCGATCGTAAGTAATCCGCCATCTGGCAGGTATTCTGTATCGTACCCAATGCGCTTACTGCCCGGCGCAGGTAGGCCAACTCTTGCTCGTTGTAGTTGCTTCTTATTAAATCGTGCAAAGTCGGCAATGATTTTGTCTTCAAGCTCGAATCCTCCAAGCAGCACGGCTCGCGGATGATATGTGCCAAACGCTTTAGCCTTGAACGAGAATTTCTTTTCCTCTTTTTTTGGTGATGTTCGTTTCGCCCGCATTATTCAATGCCCTCATTGCCGTGGCTCCGATGCCGATGATGTGCTTGGGGTGCAACTTAGCTATCACTTGGAGAAGAAAGGGACGACAAGCACGAATATGCACCATCGAAGCATTACGCCGAGAAGCACACCGCACAGCAGGCACCACAGACACGTCATTGTCATTCCACCCGGCCTTCTTCCACATACGTCGCACGAAGCTTTGCTCTTTGGGCGTTTCATTTCCCTCGGAGACAACAAGGAGTAAACCAGTCCACTCATCAGGTATGCTTGGTCTGGCGAACGCTCCTTCAGCTCTTCCTTGCTTACACAAACCACACGCGATGCATGCTTCTCGTTCTGGTCCGGCATTTTTAAGTGGCTCCCTTGTCTTGGACAGCTTCTTAAGATTGAGCTTTGGAGGTTCTTTAGTTTTAGCCACCACTCACGCCTCTTTGTTTCCGGTGCGTTGGGGAAGAAGTCATCACACATTGAGCGTGAAGGAGAATGGTTTGAACGTGTTCAAGGGAATGCTCTTGTTGTCGAAGCGACCAATGAAAGCCCTCACCCTTTTCGGAAGATCGAACCAGAACTTCCTACCGTCGAAAGTCTCAAAGGCGGCACCGTCCGCCACAAAGACGTTCGTGTAGCCGTTGGCGAGGATTGCCCGTGCCACCGGGCAGCTGCTGCCCATTCCTCGACACTTGTTCTTAAAGTACGACTTGCGCACATGGAATGTTTCACGCATATAAAAAACTCCTTCTTTCCTTGCGACTCATAGCCGCCAAGTCTTTCTTGGGCGGGGTTAGGATCATGCCACTCAGGGAATGCTGCACGAGAGCACACAGCACATTAGGCCCCATGTGCAGGGAGTCAGCATCCGGCACAATCCACACTGGCTGAAAGCTGCGCACGAAGCCCGAAAGATGCTCGATCACTGCGTCCGTGGGCTGATTGCCCATCAAGGCAATGCCCACATAATCAAACTCTGCCGCAGCCAGAGCGTCCATCGGCCCCTCAATCACCACACAGCCTTTGACTTTCAGCTTGCTCTCCGGCCACACGATGACAATGCTATCGTCACGAGGAGCAGCAGGGGAGGCATAGCGAAGCTGCACGTCATCGGTCATGGCTCGCGCTTGGAAGTAGGGCACGCCCTCGCGATTGGAGCAGGGAATGAGAATACGATCGCAGCCCTTGTACTTCGTCGGATACCATCCGTTGTATCTTGCCAGCTCGGGATTCAAATTCCTCGCCACAAGATACTCAGCGAAGTCTTCCCACAGCTCTGGCCTGCAGGTGGGCAGAGAGGGACGGTAGCCGTCCCACTTCAGCTTCAAGTGCTTCTCTTGTTCCTCGTGGCGATAAATCACTTTATGCAGCCCTCAACACGCGGGCATAGATGCCGCTGGCATTGCGTCGGCGCAACCCCGTGAGCACCAGCTTGCCTTGGTTCTTCAACTCGGTGACACGAGGACGAACGGCGAGCACGCTTAGGCCGAGATAGGTTGCCGCTTCGTCTGCTGTAATCCATCCGTTTTTCAGGAAGGTGTGGTACACTCTTTTTTGTAGCTCTGTATAGTCCCTCATTTCGCTTTTCCCCTTACAGCTAGAGCAATCCTCTCCAGCTTGGTTTCGTATCCGTGTGTGTCTTGGCAGTACCAATGGAACTTGCGTCCGCGCTTGATGCGAGTGATCTTGCAGCCGCAGGTTCCCATCGGTATCTGCCGAGGCGAGTCTTTAGCCATTATCGCCTGCGAAGAAAACGCCCAACTGCAACCAGGCCAAGGCCAAGGAGAGCTGCTCCAGACGGCTCCGGTACGGACACAGATGTGCGGCAGTCGCGGCCAACATGCCCACAGTCGAAGTGATCGCTATGCCCCTCATTGGCAAAGGCAGGGAAGGCGAAACAAAGGAGAAGCAACACCGTGTAAATAGGAGCCCAGGTTGTGGCTAGCTTGCCAGTGATAGTGCAGCGACGAGCTTTCACTTTATGAATCTTGTTTGCCTTCACTAAACGCGAGAGAGCTTTATGCAGCTGTTCGCCGGTGAGCTGGTTGGCGTTGATCTTCGAAGCCATCTCCGCTGTCGTGCGGTACGGAAACTCCTCCACCACGGCCAGAGCTTTCATAATCACGTTGGCGCTGCTGTTGTGACTGAACGCGTTTTCAAATTTTGTACCCATGATCATAATCCTCCTGCGGTTGGTGTGTTTTTGATTACCACTTTGTTTTTTCTCTTCTCCACGTACAGGGCTTGGCAGAGAAAGAACTTGCCTCTCCCTCGTCCAAAGGACACCTGCGCTCCCTCTCGCTTGATGCCAGCTCCTTCAAACTGTGGGAGACGCTGATCCACCATGCCCTGCACAAGATCGAACAAGGTCATAGCTCCTCTTCCTCGGCCACGGGCACTTCAACGATGCGCGATTCAAGCATATGAATCTCGTAGTCTTTCTCGTGAACATATTGTGCCACGGGCTTGAACTCAGCAGGATGCTCTTTCTTGATGTGTTTCTTAAGCGTGTTGAAAGACTGTTCGGGATCTCTGGTGGTGACAAAGTGTGGACAGAATTTGCACTTCACCGTGTGCTTTTCAGCGCACATACTCCCCACGGCATCAATGTACTTGGGGTTGTAGTTGCCCTTGCAAGTCAGCTCTTCTTTGTAGTTGTCAAGGAAGCTGCGAAGACGCGGAAGAGCCTCAGCGTGGAGCCAGCGTGCCCACGTCCTAGTTGACTGCCTCATCTTCTTGGTGGCTTCACGCACCGACTGCCCTTGTAGCAGCACGCGGATGATGGTACGCTGTTGAATGGGAGAGAAGCTGCTGAGAGCCCGAGTGAGATCAGTCTTCAGCTCGATGTTGAAATCGGAAGCAAGGAGGTATTCATTTGCTTCTGACTGCGGGTCGAATAGAACGAGATCCTCGCGCTTGCTAGTGACGCGGTTGCGTAAGCGGGGGCGAAGATTGTTGTATTCGTCGGCGTTCATCTTGCGTTTACTTCCTCCTACTGTAATGGTCCCAACCGACGAATTAAGGGACAAATAATGTACGGTAGCCATGCGATTCTCCTTTAGTTCCGCGTGGTTACGGGTCGCGCCGCAGGCGGAAAACTGGTGGCACGATCTTTGCTCAAGGGGGAGTGGTGACACACTTCCCCTTGGGGTATCCCTTCATACCCCTCACAAGGGCCGCTTGGCAGTCGCGGGCGATCCTAAGCTATTTGGTCACTCGTTCGGAGCGAAGTAGGAAGCGGGGAGCTTCTCTTTGATGCTGTGAAGTAGTCGGTGAATCGTTGCGATTCCCATGCGTCCACGATAGCCGGATGCGTACAGCTCATTGCATGTGCGTCGTGCTCCAAGACCCCTAGCCGCACACTTGATGATGATGTTGCTTAAGGCAGCTTGCTCTGCTGCGTGTTCTCTCATTTCGCCGTTCACATACTCGAAGCCAAATGGCGGAATGTGACTGTACTGCTGAAGATTCAGTCTCTTGTATTCGAGAGCATCTTTTGTTTTCTTGCCCACCACCTCACGTAGGTATTCATCCATCACGGCACGCATGCCATGGCCAAACTTCTTCGTAGGGTCCGAGAAGTCGATGACGCCGGACGCCGTTTCATGCACGGCCACTCCTGCACTGATTAGGGTCCGCATGGCTCCCATAAAGCCCTCTGCGTCACGGGCAAAGCGATCTTGGTTGTAGATGACTAAGGCCTTCGCTCCAGTGCATTTCACCGCGTGAAAGATTTCCGCGAAGCGCTGTCGTTTTCCTCCGCTGATGCCATCGTGCACGAGAGAGTAGACAAGCATGAGGCTTTCGCGCTCACAATAGTTTTCCACTTGCCGCTGTTGCTCCTGCAGAGACACAGTGCGATCGTCTGACTTTGCCGAGCGTCGGAGATAGGCGATTGCAATCATCGACCACCTCCAAAGAGACGCGCATGCTCTTCCACCATCGTGTGCCGACCAGGAGCACTCTCCAGCAACATTTTCACCATACCCTCAAGCTTCGCCACCCGCGCTTGTATCTGTCCCATCGTTTCCCATTGGCCCTCGCGCAGACCTAAGCGCCACATACGCAACTCGGATACTAGCAAGTCGAGAGACAGCGTGAGCTTGTCATTGAGCGTTTTCTTGTCCGCGTGGGCAGCTGCTAGGCGACGGCGAAGATTGGCAATCTCCCAATTCTCGCTGCTGAAAATATCTTCGGAGGATAACTCGGGGGCGTTACTGACAGGAAGCACCTCCAGCTCTTTGCGCTTGGGCATATTGCACCTGCCTTCCAGCGCAAGGGCCATGCCTGCCAGGAACGTCTGATAAAATATACTGAGTTGACTTATGTCAACTTTCATTCCCTGGAAATACAGCACCTTACGCTGAAAGGGGCTTTTATCGTACGTTAATCCAGAATGCAAGTGACCCATGTGTTCCTCCGTAAATGGGCCGCCACTGGTTCACGCAGAAGATGATTCTCGTGTAGGGATTCAGGTAGCGACTTGACGATGCACTATTGCAGCACTTGTGCCAAGGCAGGGCTGCTGCCTCTGACCTTCGGTGACTAACCTTTGTCTTTCCTTTCTGTGTCACTTGCGCCTGCCGTGTCACTGTCGCTGTCACTCTTGCCACCGCGTAGTAGAGACACAATACCCACGGCCATAAGAAACAAAACAACGAGACCCACCACCCCAACCACTTCTAAAAATAAATGCATCATTTCACACGCTCTCGCCGTTTGCGTGACTTCTTTTTTGATGGCCTACCAAGCACTAGCTCAATCCACTTCAAATCTTTCGCTGCGAGTCGTCTTGTCTTCATTTTCCCGGCCATCTTCCGCCTCCCTTTCTATCCGGCACGGAACGCATTGCCAGCTCGATAGCTTTCGGTATCACTTGCTCCCCCATCTCATAGCGCATGATCTGACGTGAGCTAATCTCCAGGGCGGCAGCTAACGACGCCTGACTATGGCCGTGCTCCTCGCGCCATTTCTGCATGTCTTTTGCTTTCATCGTCGGCACTCTCCGCGCTAAAGGTGTTAAGATACGCCTATAAATTTGCTGACCGTCCATAGCTGCCTCCCAAGGATAATGTCACCGTGACTCTTTGTCAAGCTTTATGGTCCGCTGCTATCAGCTCTACTTTTTGTCTCCACTCATTATCAGCCTGCCGCAGAGTCTTCACTTCCGACCCGAGCACAGCATGCCCTGTGCACCACTTCTCCCTGCTCCCGCTTTCTGTCTCATTCCAATAGCGCACAAGATGCCCTAGCTCTTCGTGCGTCATGTCCAGGCGGAACATCTCCGGCCCGTGCTCCCCGAGGCAGAGCATGACGCTGTAGTCGCCCTGCTCGTTGCCCTCATAGCTGCTCCAGCTGTAGCCAACATCACGGCCACTGCTTAGAGCTAACACTTTCTTCTGATACTTTTTCTTTGTGATTCTTACAAGCTTCATAATAGCACTCCCTGCATTGTTTTGGCCTATCCTCTTGCTTCAGCATCCCTATGGCGTAACGTCTGCGCACTTTGTGCTTCACGCAGAAAAGATCAGCCATTGCATACCAGCCATTAAGCCCCACTCCAACCACCTTCCACGCGTGCCACTTCTTGCCCGCGCGCTTGCTCCACTCTTGGAGCATCAAAACCTGCCCTGTATATACATTTCTCTTCTTAGTTAACATACATCTTTATCTCTGTCTTACTTGCTTCGTACATACATGAGAACCTTTAGGTTCTCTTCATACTTAAGAAGCAATTTACTTGCCGACCAAGGTCGGCCCATCCTTAACGCCTGCCATCATACTTTATTCCGCCGGTCATCTTCTGATATGAGGGAGGCGGGAGGTATGTAGTCACCATGTCCGTGACTCTGGTCTCAATTGACTGTAGAGGGCATTACACGCTGCTTCAAAGAGCTGTGCATTGACTATGTTTCCCGTTTTCCGAGATTGTATTGCATGACTCTTCGTGACTGCGTAGCTCATGAGCTTTCGAGCTTCAATTAAAATGATTTGCATCTGTGCTGCATACTCTCGAAGCTCTGACTCTTCCATTGCGTCAAGATTTACGTCCGGTATCGTTAGCATCGTTCACCTTATTTGATGATCTGCTTTGTGATATATCCGCAGTCATCACTTTTCACTTTGTGTAGTAGTTCTGCTTTGTATTGTGCTTGCTCAAGGTTGCAAGCTTCGATCTGTACATACTCTGCTTGCCATTCTCCCTTTACTCGAAGACGGAGAGTGTACAGATAGTCGTGTTCTTTCACTTCACGATGTCTGCCCGTCCACTTAGCCATGTGTTGCCTCTGCTATCCAGATGCTGTGCTGTGCCACTACCACTTGGTTTGTGATTGTGCCATTCGGTAGCTTAAGCATTCTGTCTACTGTCACTTGTAGCTTGCCATCAGGCAGCACCTTGTCTATGATGCCAAGGCCAAAGGGTAACACTGTGATCTGTTCGCCTTTGCGTGGTATGTTCATTTTGCTCTCCTGTGGTTCTTGTGTTTGTTGCTTCGTGGCTTATGCCATGTGGCATTCTCTCCGCGATGATAACGGCAGAGCCCGCATTTTATCTTGCCTCGCAAGGCAAGCTTACGCTTGTATTCTTTCCTGTCGCTGTTCACACTACTTGCCATAGCGAAACACTCCTGATTGCATTGCATCGTCGGCACACGCTGCGCACATTACTGTGCCAGTGTTGTCTTCCATGTCTACGCGGTAGACAGTGCCATTTCCTCGCCTTCCACAGTCCTCTTTGCCTTCATGTACAGGGCAACCGCTGTCAGTACACTCACAAAGTCTTTTCATTCGCATAAATCCTCCACAAAGGGCTGGATAATCTCCAGCCCCTAAGCAAGACTTACGGTGCTTTACAGTCTGAAGAGCTGCCCAAGGTCAATGTTTGTCTGAAAAGCCACGTTAGGCTGAGACTCTTTCAGCGCTCGCGTATACGCGTTGTGGAGGCCCCACGCGCTACGAGGTGCACAATCGGGATAGGCTTCGGGCTGTGCTACGGCACGCGTGAAATAAAGCTCATAGGCAAGCTTGAAAGTTTGCAGTGTGGTGATGCCATCGTACAGAGCTTTGCCTAGCAGGGCTTGCGCAGTAGTGTCGGTGATGGGAGTGTCCATCATTCGTTCGATGCTATTCGCCAGGTTCACGCGTTTACGCTGCCATGCGTCAAGGCCCTGCTGGATGAGGTTCCGGAGATTGTATCTCCAATTGTGCTTTTGCTTCAGGATTGTGATGTCGCCTGATAGCATCATGTTGTCACACACAAACACGCGACCACCCGCCACAGTGTGCAAGGCCATGTGTTTGTCATTGGAATGACGAAAGCCAAGAGCTGCTCCCACGCTTCCGGGGATAACATCGAAGTCTATGTCAAGCGTGCCGAAGAGTTTTGTACCGGAAGGATTCACGGCAAACTCTTCACGCGTGATGACTGCATTGCGTGCAACCAATTCGTTTTTTAACGTGTCCACTAGCTCCACGTGGGACACAGGACGCCAGTATCGAGTAGACTCAGGCGGTACGATTGCGGCGAGCTGTTCATAGCTCACCTTATGGCTATCTCTATGTGCTGACAGTGTGCTGTTCGACATATTTTTCTCCTTCGTGTTTAGGTCGGGCTTGATTCCCGGTTATTTTTTCAAGCTTGTCTAGGTATCGCTTTGCTTTTGGCACCGAATCAAATTCAATGGCATTTACACATGTCGGCCATGTTGCGTGATAAGTATGGCTCCAGCGATTCCAGACGATTGAATAGAATCCGGTTTTGCCTTGTGCTCGGTAGAAGTAGGGCTTTCCGCCTTTTCTTACGCTTGCGTGCTTTTGCCAGTTCATGATTTGCTCTCCATGTCCTTTTCAATGTAGGCAACCAGCATGTCGAGACAATCGCTTGCGGCTGGGTTCCATGAGTAAGTTTTTCTCACTTGCGCAATTAATTGCATAAGGCGGATAACTCGGATTGTTTTGTCCATTTTCTTCTTTCCTTTGTTTATTTCTTAAGGTTGCCTCGGTGAATGTCGCATAAGGTTGCTTCTGCCTTGCTAACGTCAACGCGTATAGGCTCAAGAGCTGCACAGGCCTGGCCGAGCAACATAGTTGTATTTTTGTCCGTGGGATTCGTTACAAGGCAATCCAGAAATTCAATGGCAATGTTCAAATCATTGCGTGCGCTGGCGAGTTTGTCGCGCATTGCTGTAATTGTTTTTATGTTCATATTTTCCTCTGTTTCTGATAGGTGACGTGTTGACATGGTGACCTTGTGTCGCAATGATTATGCCAAGAGGCAACTAGCGAAGATCATTAAACCTGATTGTTCCACATAGGCCTTGGAGCGTGCCATTCTTGCCCGTGTCCGCGTCAAGAATGACGCATTGCGGCAGTTCTGCCGTGTGCAAAGTGATACGGACGTGATGATCATCTCCGTGTGCAGAGTTGACAAGTTCCGTGTAGCTACTAGGCACCGCGTGCTTTAACGCTTCGGAATATTCTTTCAACGTGAGTGTGTACTTTCGTGTCATGGCATTATTCTCCTACAAGGTTGCTGACGTGTTTTTTGCTTGCTCCGTGTGCTTCAAATCCAATAATCACTTTACGATCGCGGATTGCACACAGTTTGCAGTTGCCGCATGTGAGATTCTCTTTGTACTGCGCAGGACATAGAATCACTGTGTTGCCTGCGGGTGTGCTGATTTTCTTCTCCGTGCCAAGAGGCAGCACCACAGCAACAGGCGTAATGTTTAAAGCTTTCAGTGTGTCTGCTTCGCGGAGATTGTCGGCAGAGAGATTGATAGTGAAGCCTAGGTGATTAGCTCTAGCAATTGCTTTACGATTCTTTGCGCTGGATACTGGCTTGTGTGTGTATGTGAAGCCACGCTTGCCAGTGTTGGCTTTCACAATTTCGTCAAGCTTGTGTGTGTCAATGTCATTGTCGACACCGGGCAAATCCCCTGCTTGATTGTGCCTCCACACTTGGCCGTCCGGTAACGCTTTGATGTTATCTAAGAACGCTTGCCACGTGATTCCACGCTTGCCTTCAGTCACTTTGCGCCAATGCCAATACAAGGGTCCTTGCTTTGCGTAGCATCCTTTTGCTTTGAGTGGACATGCTGACGGGCAAGTCTCGGCGCTTGACGTTGTGTATGGGATATTCCCGAGCTTCTCGTTGCGGTCACGTGCGTTGATAGGCTTGAACCCGATTAACTCTTTGTGCTTCATGACCTAGTGACAATGCATTCAGCGTGCCACTATGTCAGTGTGACATTAAGTCTTAGCGATTATGTGAAAGTGTTTTGATTTGCTTTGCAGCAACGGGCAGAGTGACGTGACATTGTGTCATAGTGACAAAATCAGGCAAGCTAGAGGAGCTGAATGCTTGACTGCTCGCGCTACACTAAAAGGCAAACACACGCGGAGTAACACGATTAGGTGCGAACGTGCTACTGCCACTGCAAAAACATTGATCTTTTGTGTTCCTGATAGACCTATCCGGAACGTGGCCGATTGCCTGCGCAGCTGTTAGGACATACCGGATTAGTAGTTAAGTTATTGTTATTGTTAGTGAATATGGAGGTAAGGTTGACAATGACCGCGCTTGGGTTGACGATCATGTCGAACCAAAGGCGACGCCTACCCCCGGCCCCAGGGGGAAGGGGATGGAGAGGTCTATATTAGTTCCACTTTTCTCACGTGTGGAAACAAAAAGAACTTCTGCTTGTCCGCACACTTACCTTGGCTCGCGCCCTAGAGCATTGGCCACAGACTCGTATTTTGGGACCATTACCTTGAGGGGTATAGACACGAGATACGCCCCCACGAGGGGCGACAGGCTGGTGATTTATGTAAGCCCGAAAGGAAACAGTCTTGGCCAAGCACGCAGCAAAACGAGCCTCAGCTCTCACGGAACGACGCCCAAAGAAAAAAGGCAAGAAGCCGTCAAAAAGAGAGCAGGCTCAAATGCTAGCTTTGTCCGAGCTGAACCTGGGCACGTATGAGATCGGGGCAATCATGTCACGCTCTCCGCACACGATCCGCAAGTATGTGCAGAGCCCCATGTTCACGGACCCCAAGTTTCGAGAGCTGGTAGAAGATTACAAGAGCAAAGAACTCATCGACCTCACTGCTTTGAACATCGAGAGCCGCGCAAGACTTCACGACTTAGTGTCGAGCATGACGCCGATCGAAGCCATCGCGCTGATGGACAAAAGTTTTCAACAACGCCGACTACTTGAGGGCCGCAGTACAGAAAATATCTTCTCTCTTAGGGCGATTATCGCGGAGGCACATGATCCGAAGACAGATTCCGCAGCAGACAAAGCTAGGCCGGTGGACGACAACCGGCAGATTCCAGGTCCGTCAAGGGATAATGTTTTGGGAAGCAATATGCCAGTGCAAGACGCAGAAGTGGTTGCGGATGTCATACCTGATAGCGATTGAGCATCGTGGGTACGGATCTTGTGGTTGTGAAAAGCGTGAGCAGACGATTCAGCGCTTTACCAAGCATGGCCATTCTTCTAACGGTATTCTCACTCGCACGTACAACTCGTGGCGCAAGATGAAAGAGCGTTGCTTAAATTTCGAGGCAATAAATTTTGACGACTACGGCGGGCGAGGCATCACAGTGTGCGAGCGCTGGATGCAGTTCGAAAACTTCCTAGCGGACATGGGAGAGCGGCCCGAGGGAAAAACTTTAGATCGGTATCCTGACAATGACGGCAATTATGAGCCTGGGAATGTTCGTTGGGCTACACCGAAAGAACAATATGCGAACAGGAGACAATCCTATGCCGCTTAGATCAGGAAGAAGCAACGCTACCGTCAGCAGCAACATTCGCACGGAGATAGCCGCAGGCAAGCCGCAGCGGCAAGCTGTTGCAATCGCGCTGAGTAAAGCCGGACGTAGTAATAAGAAGCGGAAGCGGAGATCGTCTCTTAAATCTATTTTTGGTCGTTAGCCGAAGAAGAGAGCTTTGCGGATGCTGAGGTCCACGTAGCCAAACAGCTCCGGTATGTCGTCGAAGACATACAATGACATCAAGCTGGCGGCAATAAGCGCAGGGGCAAACTTAACCAGATCGCCCAGGTCGTAGAGGCTAGCGGCCAGCAGGTGCACATAGCGGCCAATATGAATTAGCTTTCGCTCCATCGTCGTGCCGCGTTTCAGCATCACCGATAGCGTCACCTCTGTTTTGCACTCAGCACATTTCACTTTCTCCAGCGGATGCATTGTTACATCGTATTCTGATTCTGCCATCTGTGCAGAATGACATAGTAGGAGCAAGCAGTCAATGGCCAAACTCACCGCCCGAGCAAGAAAGAAAATCCCTAGCGGGTCGTTCGCTCTTCCTGGCCGCAGTGGCTCGCAAGTATCCGAGCATGGGAAAGAAGCGCACGCGTCGCTCAAGTCTCAAACAAATCTTTGGAAGATAACATGAAAGATCACGGTAGTTTGCACATACACGGCGATGAAGCCAGGAAGCTGATGAAAGGGAAGAAGCATGGAGACTCTGTGCAGCTTCATGTTCATGGCCGCATCAGCGACATGTCTTCTCACGATGAGCTAAGCAGTGTGGTGGGAGAAGATCAGCGAAAACACAAGAAGCCGAAGACTCAGCACCACGTCACTGTCACTGTGCACAAGTTGAAGCCCAACGACGACGAGAAGAGTTTGATGGGCTACCCCACAGCATGACGCCTGTTGCCTGCGATCCTGATGCCCCTGTGAAGCTTGTTCTCGTGCAGCGGTGCGCGACAGTGCTTTGTACGAAAGAAAATATCACTGAGCTTCCTCCTAAAGCATACGGAGAAGCCATGCGCCTCTGGAATGAGAAGTGGTTGTGTGAAGAGCACCAGCCTCCTCCTGTAGACTGGAGCGCATATGATTTCGAGTAGCCGCTAACAATTTCCTGCCCCTGATGGTGCGTCGTCGCCGGAGGCTAAAGAAGCCGGAGACGAATGCCACGTTCACAAGAATCCGACATAATCCTGGGATGGTCTAAAGACATCGACAAGTATCGCCGGGATACGTTGCCGGATTTCGTTTTCACTTCACAACAGAAAAAAGCAGCTGAGGCATTCGTGCAGCTCGTGTGGGCCAAGCTCGAAGTGAATGGTAACCCGAATGGGAATCACTCCGAGAAGCTCCGCGACCTATCGCGTAAGTTCGGCCTTAGCATCATGTCCGGTGTCGGCACTGGCAAAGGAGCCTTGGCTTCTTTCCTCGTGCTCTGGTTCCTTTCTGTTTTCCCATACCCCAAATGTGTTGCCGTGTCGCCTAGTGCGCGGCAGTTGCGTGACAACCTCTGGTCCGAGCTAGCCAAATGGCATCAGAAGAGCAAGATCAAAGATTGGTTCGTGTGGCAGAGTGACAAGTTCTTTTTGAAGGAATGCGATGGCCAGCAGTGGTTCATATCGGCACGTACGGCGAATCCGAGGAATAGTGCTGAGGAGCAAGCTGAAACGCTCGCCGGATTACACGAGGACTTTGTACTTATCGTCGGTGACGAAGCCACAGGCGTGCCTGATCCGGTGTACCGGCCTCTTGAAGCTACACTCACTCGCAAATGCAATCTATGTCTCCTCACTTTTAACCCGACTCGCGGGAAAGGCTTCGCCTACGACACACAGTTCAAGGAACGCAACCAATGGGTGACGTTCCGTTGGAACAGTGAAGAGAGTGAACTTGTTTCTCGGGAATCCATAGAACGACTGGAGAGGAAATATGGGCGAGAGAGCAACGCGTTCCGCATCAGGGTTCTCGGTCTACCTCCTCTCTCCGGCGATAACGAAGTCATTCCTTGGGATTACATTGAAGACGCGGTGGACAGAGAGCTTGAGCCGTTCCCTGACGATAAGCTTGTCTATTCTCTCGACGTGGGAGCTGGCGGCGATGATTCGGTGCTGCTTAAGCGTCTTGGCCCGAAGGTGCTGTCTCCAATTGAAGCACGCGGTTATAACGAGCCTACCAAAGTTGTTGATTGGGTGGTGAGAGATGTGCTCGCGGACACTCCGTCAATTCTTTATGGCGACACCATCGGATGGGGATGGGGCGTAGTGGGTGAGATTGAACGACGCGTTAAAGGCATCGGCACCGATACAATCCCCGTTAAAGTGTCGGAGAAAGCTTACGATCAAGAAAGATTTGTGCTTCTCCGCGACGAGCTGTGGTGGCGCATGCGAGAGACATTTGAAAAGGGAAACATCAGCATCCCTGATGATCCTATTCTCAAAGGCGATCTCAACGCGCCTCGATACGATGATAGCTCGGGCCGCATTATTATCGAGAGCAAAGACAAAATGAAGAAGCGCGGGGTGGACAGCCCAAACAGAGCCGACGCTTTGATGATGACGTTCCTGCAGGACGAGCGCATGGTGCGCCAGCTTTACTCGAATCGATCTTCTTCTAGCAAACGTCGTAGCACACGCAGCTGGAAAACTCTTTAGGATGACCAATGGCAGATTACACTCAGTCTCCCACATATCCAAGCGACACACCCGATAAGCCGGGAGACGAAGAGGACTATAAAGAGTTTACCAGTGAGAATGATCTAAGCGACACAGAGCAGTTCGCCCTCGTGACGAAGCTCGACAAAATGTTCTCGTATGCTTTGAACCATCAGAGTTGGATTAAAGGCCGCGAGAAGATGGTGAAGTGTTTTGAGTATCGAGAGGGAGATCAGTGGACAGCAGCGGAGCTAGCTGAGCTGGAAGAGCGTGGCCAGCCGGACACAGTGAACAACCAAATCGCTGTTGTCGTTAACAAGCTCGTGGGCGATGTTGTAAACCAACGCGTCCGCATTGGCTACCGAGGACGCAATCAGAAGATTGATGAAGAGGAAGCAAACCTCCTCTCTGACATTTTCCTTTTTATCCGCCAGAGCAACTCTCTTGAGTTTGAAGAACGTGACATGGCGGATGACGGCTTCACGTGTGGCATGGGCGTGCTTGATGTTGACGTGACGTTCGACGACCTCGCGCAGCCCTTCATTAAGATCCGTCACGAGGACCCGCTTGTCATTTTTCCTGATCCCGATGCCCGCACTTACGATTGGAACGAAGACGGAAAGTTTGTAGCAAGGGCAAATTGGCAGAAGCTCGAAGATGTCATCGAGCAGTACCCGCAGGCTGAGATGGGCCTGAAGAATGTCATGGGCGCAGCTCAGGCATTGGGTGAAGACTCGGGCTCCGGCCAATTGGCCACTGTGGATCAGTTCAAGGGTGAGAAGTATGTGGATAAGGACAACGAGCGCGTGCGCGTTATCCAAATCCAGTACAAAAAGAAAGAACGTGAGCAGCTCATCCTGATGAAAGATGGACGGAGCCAAAAGTTCACTGACAAAAAAGAGATCCTGCCTCTCCTCAAAGAAGCAAAGCAGAACAGCATTGAATATCGCATCATCGATCGTCTCACGCATCGCATATGTGTCGGGGTATACGCTGGCGGCATTCTTCTTGAGCACAAGGAAACAGATCAAAAGTTCTTCTCCTTGGTGCCCTACTTTGCCTACCGGCGCAAAACTGGAGTGCCCTATAGCCTTGTCACACTCGCGCTGTCCATGCAGGACGCTATCAACAAGCGAGAGAGCAAGGCATTGCACCTTCTCACCATGAACCAAGTGGTGGCCGAGAAGGGAGCTGTGGACGATAAGGACGCCGTGCAGGTGGAAGTAGCCAAAGCGGATGGGTATGTGGAGGTGCGGGATGGGGCTCTCGCTAACGAGCGCTTCCAAATCCACAAAAACCTTGAGCTAGCTCAGAGCCAGTTTGCCATGCACCAACGCGCCACTGAAGATTTATACAAGATTGTTGGAGTGGACCCAAGGCAAGGCCAGCAAACCGGCGAGATTCGTTCCGGTGCGGGCTTGCAGCGCAAGTATGCGGAAGCATCCAAGCCTGTAGCCACGTTATTCGACAATCTCCGGCGCACCAGAAAGATCCTCGCGCACGTCATCTTAGATCGAGTGGGCCTGTATTACACCCCAAACACCACAATGCTCATCACTGATGGGCAGGATGGTGACGGACGACAGGTGGGCATCACTGCGGACGCTCTCGATAAGATCCGCATGAGCCAGTATGACGTGATTGTCGACGAGCTGGAAGACACTGAAACGGCTCAAGCACAGCAGGTATCCGAGATTCTTCAGATCCTGCCTCAGATCATCCCTCTTGGGCCTTATTGGGTGCAGAAGGTGCTGCAGCTGTCCACGCTCCGGCAGAAGGACGAGATGATCGCGGAGATGAAGGCGATGTCCGGTCCTCCTCCTGTGCAGCCGAAGGTGAACTTGCAGGCTAATCTTGACGCGTTAGCTGCCACGGAACGCGCAGGCGTGTGGGAGATCATGGGCCGCAAAGACATTGCGGACCAAGTGCGGGCTGAAAACCCCATGCCGAGCAACGAGATGAAGCTCACGGGTGAGATTTCCAAGGCACGCATCAACAAACAGCCAGATCCGTACGATGCACAAGCCAAGGAGCACGAGACGCAGCTCGAAATGCAGCAGAAATCTGCTGAACACGACATGAAGATGCGTGAAATGAATGTGAAGCACAGCCTCGACATTCAAAAGCATCAGATGGGGATGGAAAAACAGGCTATGCAGGCTGCTGTGCAGCGAGAGAAAGCACAAAATCCTCAGTCTGGAGCAAGCAAATGAAATTTCTATTTATTTTACTCTATCTCCTGAATGGCAAGCCTGTGTTGGAGCAAAAACATTACGACACGATGGAGAAGTGCCTGCTAGACGCGCTGGAGCGGAAGGACGCCATTGATCTTGACGAACATAAAGACTTTATTGCAATCGGCTGTGCTCCTGTGAAGGCAGAAGGCATATGAAGAATCCGAAAACCACTGTTGGCGGCTATCTGATGGTGCTTGGCGTCATCATGTCCATCGGAGGAAAGCTCCTCGCTGGTCAGCTCCCCGAGCTGAACGACGTTGCGATGCTAATTGCGGGCATAACTCTTATCGCAGCGCGGGATGGGAGCCATTGATGGGCGCACTACTTGGTATCTTAGGTCCGCTGCTTCCGTACATCATGTTTCTGATCGCGGGAGTGATCGGCTACTTCTCCATCAAGCACAAAGGTGCTGTGGAAGCCACGGCAAAGATTGAAAAGAAGCAAGCTGCTGAAAAGGCCGCAGTCGAGAAGAAAGTGGTTGTTGCTGTGTCCAAGGACACGGTGATTGATAAGAAAGCGAGTGAGCAAATTGAGCAGATTAAAAAGATTGAACAAGAGCCTCCTAGCACTTTTAGTGACGGCGACGTGTTTAAGTTTTAACGGGTGCTCCCTACTCGATTTCGCTCCTGCGAAAGTGGCAGTTCAGATCCCCGTTGCCCCGGCCACGGCGGACTGTTCGAAGCGGCCTGCTGTCTCCGGCACCGTAAGAACGATTGATGGCAAGCGATATGTTCTCGTTCCCATCGAAGATGCGGATGTATTGAGGAAGTGGATTACTGACGAAATCGTGTGTGCCAAATCAAATGAAATTCTTCTGAGAGCGCACATCGAGAAGCTAGAAAACAGACTAAAGGCGGTGCAATGACCCTTATCACCCTTGCTCTAATTGTCGGTATCTGTGGTGGGCTCTATTACGGCTATTCTTATCTTCGTGCCCGGCAGTATCACCAGTCTGTCGTCTCTGTGATTCTAGGCGACATCCAGAGTGTTCTTTCGAGGAAATAATGGCGTCGAAAGAATGGACGATACCCCACGAGGAGATCAAAGATCCTCAAAAGGTGACACAGCGCAACGTGCAAGAGTTCGAGAAACATGGCGAGAATATCCACACCCTCGAAGTGGACAAGATCGAAGATGATCCTGACCGGAAGGTGCGGATCTTGAGAGTGCGGCCCCGCAAATACTTTGGGCCGTGGTCGCATCGTGGGTGATCCTCACGTTCTCCTAATCACCACAGACGATTTTATCATCGTGGTGGTAGTTTCGTTTTTCGTCGGAGCTTTGGTGGCAAGCCTGCTTCGATTTATCGTTGATTGCATCGGTCGTTTGTAATGCGCCAACAAGTGTCGCCACGTAGAGATTATCTTAAACAACGGCGGGTAGTGAACCGTAAGTTCATAGATAGTCTTAAGGCTGTTCCATGTGCAGATTGTGGCATCCAGTATCCTGCTTGCGTGATGCAGTTCGACCATGTTCGGGGAGTTAAGAAAAATCACTTATCCGACATGGCCCACCAAGCCCGTAGTATCAGCAGGATTCTTGAGGAAGCTGCGAAATGCGAAATAGTTTGTGCGAATTGTCATTTAATTCGTACCCACGTCTATAAAAACTGGCAGTAAAGCGGAGATTTCCGTCTCATCTGTGCCTAGCGGGCGCAAACGCTTCCCCGCAAATCTAAACCACAGCTGAAGGAGAGTATATGGCAGAAGAGCAAAACGGCTCCTCTGGCGAAGCTTCGTCTTCGTCGTTCGAGCGCACACCCTTATCGGAAGTGTTCAGTAACAAATCTGAGTCTCACGCAGAGCAATCTGCTTCTGAGCATGAGGAAGAGACTGACAAAGAAGAGAAGGGTGATCAGAAGTTTCCGGTAGGTGAGTCTTCTCCTGATGAGAAGGATGACAAAAAAGCATCCGATCAAAAGGACGATAAGCCCGACGACAAATCTTCTGAAAAACCGTCACCGGACGCGAAAAAGGATGACGCGAAACCTGGTGACAAGAAGGAAGTAAAGCCTTCCGATGACAAAGCGAAGGAGTGGGAGGTTGACGACAACCCTTACAAAAAACGCTTTCAGGACACAGCTGCAAATTGGAACAAGGAGCATCAGGAAAACCTGCAGCTCCGGCAGACTGTGGCGCATATGCAACAAGACGTAGTGCGGCTGCAGAAGATGGCAGACGGCACCTACGACCCCGAGAAGGACGGCCCCAAGGAAGTCACTCACGAGGAAGTTGCGAGCAGGGCCTTAGCTGTCGGCAAAGTGTTGGCCTCCAAGAACGCTGCAGTGTCGCAGTTCGGACTTGAGAAGGTGAATGCCACGATTGGCGAGTTCAATCAGGCGTTCGAGCACAACGCGGACATCAATGCATTAGTCACTAAGGCCGAGTCTCCAGTTCACGAAGTGTTCCGTATCATGGATCGATACAAGTTCGAGCAGAAATACGGTGACACACCCTCTGAGATTCACAAGAACATCAGGGCGGAAGCGGAAAAGGAGCTGCGCGAGACTATCCGAAAGGAAGTCACTGACGAAATCATGGGAAGGGTGGACAAGAAGAAAGCACACCCCACGTTTTCTTCCTCACGTGGGAGCAACGGATCTGAGAAAGGTGCAAAACCCAAGGGCACTGGACCCACTCCGCTGAAAGAGGTTTTCGGCAGATAAGAGGAATTTTCAATGTCTTACATCGAAGTTCTCACTGATAACGGTCTCACCGCCGAGCAGTGGGAAGACAGTATCTACAAAGAATACATCGGCATGTTGCAGTGCAAGAAATTCATGGGCACTGACACCAACGCGATAATCCAGGTGAAAGAGGATCTCGTGAAGAAAGCCGGTGACGCCGTCACGATCGGTATGCGTGGTCGTGTGGTGGGCGGATTGGTGACAGGAAACGCAAAGGCGATCGGCAACGAAGGTGCACTGTCCTTCTACAACCAGCGCATCGTCATCGACAACGTGCGCCGAGCCATCAAGTTCGAAGACGTTCCCATGACGCAGAAACGCGTTATGTTCAATGTCCTCACTGAAGGCAAGAGCGCGTTGGAAGATGAGTTTGCAGTGGACTTCGACAACGATGTCATCACTGCGGCTTGCGACGTGTCCAGCGGACGTGTGCAAGGCCGGTATTTGTACGGCATCGCAGATTCGAACTACAATGCCACGCACGCCACTGCTCTCACGAACGTAGACGCGACCAACGACATGCTTTCCGGTGCCATGATCAGCATTGCCAAGCGCAAAGCGATCATCCCCGTGAACGCCACTGCGAAGATCCGTCCTACCCGCATCGTCAACGGCAAAGAGTATGAGCAATGGTATGTGCTTTGGGCTCAAACCTACAGCACTCGCGACCTCGTTGAGAAAGACGCGGCCTTCAAAAACCGCGAGCTGAACCTCACTCCTCTTGGCACCAGCTCTGTGTACTTCTCGGGCTCTGCCTTCAAGGGAGCGTGGGATGGCGTGCTGATTTATGAGAATGAGCGGCTCCCGCTTATCTCCAGCACGATTCAAGTTTCCCACAACTTGCTGTTTGGAGCGCAGGCTCTTGCAGTGTGTTGGGGCCAGCGCACCAAGTTCAACGAAGAGCCTTCGGACTTCGGGCATGACGTGTCTTACGAACTGCACGAAATCAGAGGCATCCAGAAGCTCGTGTTCAACCGTAGCACCCAAGAGGATAACGGCGTCGTCCACGTCTTCGCATCAGCTGTGGCGGACTAAGCCGTAGCTTGAAAGGAGACTAAGATGGCTTTCGATATTTCTTCTCTTGCAGCCACTCATGTAGAGAACGTGGGCACTCAACATGCCTATGACATCTACACGGGTATTGTGACACTCTCCGGCACCACCAAGGATGTGAGCATCCCTGGTGCTAAGAAGATCGTTGCTGCTTTCGTCACTGCACAGAACGACGCCACAGCTACCTACATTTCTGCCACATCAGGTTCAACCTTCACGATCACTGGCGGCAGCAATAAAGTGATTATGTGGCTCGCTTTGGTGCAAAAGTAAACGGAGATAGTGTCTTGTGGGACGGCTGTTCTCCGGCAGCAAGTTAAAAGCTAAACGTCCCACCATATCCTTGCTGAGAGGGCCGAGAATTTATTTCCGGCTGCTGTGTAAGCAAGCTCAGGGAAAAGGAATTTCATAATGGCAGCTAATGTTTCGCTGAAGGAATTTTATCTTCAGCTCGTCAACACCCGTACGAAGAAAGCCATCGACGACGATGCCGGTTCGTATCAGGTGTATCAGCCCGGGTCGCCCACTCGACAGACCATCTACAATGCGGCGGCTACAGCTCTCACCCAAGCGGTGCAGTTTGGTGATTACGTCTCTCGCACTATGACCGATGGAGTCATCAATTTCTTCACGCAGCAAACCGTCACGAGCGTTGACATCTCTGTTCTCACGAACGGCGGACGCGCATTCTTCTTGAAAGGCGTTCCTCAGTCTCAAAAGCGAGTGGACGTTGACCCCGAAGAGCATCGCTACACGCTTATCGTTGGCATCAACGATAGCGCCTCCAGCACTGCGCAAAGAAGCACAGGCTTCACTCTCCGTAAGGGGATGATCGTTGAAGACGTGTGGGTGAAAACCACCACGGCCTTCGTCGGCGCTGCGACAAATAACAACGTGCTCAACATCGGCATCGCGGGTGACAGCGACGCTTTTGCGCGGCTGTTGAACGTGTCGTCTGTTGGGTACAAGCAGATCAAAGTGCACAGCACCACGGGCAAAATCTTTGCCACGCAGTTTGCTGGTGTGCAGTTGGCGGATTGGGATACCAGTTCTGCGCAAACCGTCATGGGATGGTTTACCAGGAAAAAGTATTTCACTCCGACAGCCACCGTGCTCACCGTAGCAAGAGCTGTTGCTCTCACTGCTTCGATGACCGGCACCAACGCGAGAGGCAAAGGATATCTGTTCGTAGCCTACCTCTTGGACCCCACCGTCACCACGGCCCTGTAAACATAACACCGGAGAGTTATGAAGTACAAAAAAGATGCGAAAGGGCGAGCCCATCTTGCCCTTTCGTATATTCAATCGGTAACGAACAAGCTTCAATCGGGTGAGTACCCGATGGAAGAGACGCAGTGCTTCTGTGGAGCAGATGATGACCGAGAGCTAATGCTCTTGGAGCGTAATGGCATTCCGCATCGCTATGTCATTTGCAATGAGTGCGCTCTCATGCGTGCGAATCCGCGCATGACCAAAGAATCGTACGAAAAGTTTTATAATAACGAATACCGCTACATCAACTATGCCCCTAGTTGGGCCACGGCTGATGAGACTGGCGATTTCTTCACGCATTACCGGATTCAGAGCCACAACGGACGAAGGCTGCAGCAGCAGCTTGCCGATTTCGACATTCCCACACCAAAGGTGGTGGTGGACTACGGCTGCTTTGTCGGCGGCATGCTTGAGCCCTTCAAGGAAGCAGGGGCTGAGACGTATGGCGTGGAGTGGGATGTGGATGCGGCCCTCTATGGCAGTGCGCAGGGTCATACGATTGTCAACAGCATTGACGAGCTGATTGCGAAAGGCGTGAAGGCCGATTTCATCATCCTGAAGGACGTGATCGAACACTTCACTGACCTCAATGAAGTGAAGCGCATTAAGGAGATTATGGCTCCTGATGCACATCTGTACGTCTATACACCAGGTTTCTTTCGGAACAACATAGATTGGTATTTTCAGATCGCCCACACCTACCAGTTTTGCCAGCGCACGCTGGAGTATGTGATGACAGAGCTAGGCTTCACTGAAAACTATTCAGATGAGGAATGCGATTCGTTCTGGACGCTCAACAAGTTTGAATACTTTCAGGTGGACAAGCCGAAAGAGTGGGTGGAGTACATCACGGACCATTTGTTCAAGCGTGGGGATGAAGCACGCAAGATGCCTCGTTTCCGAGGCGTGTGCAAATTCCCTCGCCGGCTCCTATTCGAGAACATCGATAAGAATTTGTCGATGAAGTATCCCGATCTTTCAGAGCTGTGGGGCAAGAGTAGCGGCGATGTGATTTGCGTGGGGGGTGGACCAAGCGTGGATGGACAGCTTGAGGCAATTCGAGAGCTGCACAACACGAAGGTGCCAATCATCTGCATTGCCCGCATGTACCCATTCCTCCTGTCGCACGGCATCGTGCCGGAATACGTGATCAGCTTGGACTGCTCTGTGGAGCAAGAAGTGTGTTTTGAAAAGCCGCACCCTCTCACCACACACATTTTGGCTCTTGTCTCGCGGCCAAGCATCTTCGAGAAGCTTAAAGACCATAAGTGCTACGTTTTTAGCAGCCAGGACAACATTAAGACGAAAGAGCTGCGCCAAAAGCATGGCTACACCACTGACGGGGTTATCAATAGTGGGGGTAGTGTGGCGATCAGCACCATTCCTGTGGGTATGTCTCTTGGCTTCAACAACTTTCATGTCTTCGGGCTCGACCTGATGTTCTCTAGCGAGAAGCAGACACATGCAGATGGCATCGCCGGCCCATCATTGCCGCAGAACTTTTGTGAAGTGGAGATCAAAGGCGAAACAGTGCTCACCACGCCTTCCTTCATCGACTTCGCAAATCAAACGCTCGATATGATTTCTGTTGGGCACAGCATGGGCTGCTTGAAGAGCATTGAATTTTACGGAGACAGCTTGATCAAACACATGTGGGATTGTCAGTTCCACGAGGAGGCTGAAGATGTTTCAGTTTCCTAAAAACCACACCTTCATCATCGCGGAGATCGGCATAAACCACAACGGCAGCGTAGACATTGCCAAGCAGCTGATTGATGTGGCCGCTGGTGCAGGCTGTGACGCAGCTAAGTTTCAGATCCGCACACCACACATGAGCCTTCCGCCCGAGCTATGGGACGTGGAGCGCGACACGCCCTGGGGAGAGAGAATGACCTATCTTGCATATAGACAGCGCATCGAGCTGTCTCCGCAAGATTACCAGGAGATAGTTGCGCATTGCGAGAAGCGGAACATCCTCTTTTCGGCCTCTCCTTGGGACATCAACGCTTCTCACAAGCTAGACGCTCTCGGTGCTCCGTTCATCAAAGTGGCTTCGGCCTCTGTGACGAACCCCGAGCTGCTTAGATGCATTGCCAGCTTTAAGAAGCCAGTGGTGATGAGCACCGGCATGAGCACGTTGAAAGAGATTCACCAGGCGTACAGCATTCTCAGCCGAGGCACAGACGAGATAGCCATGCTCGTCTGCACGAGCACATATCCCGCGAAGATCGAAGATTTGCATCTACGGAGACTTCACACGCTCCACTACAATTTCCCTGAAGCCGCGATCGGCTACAGCGGACATGAATCAGGATTGTGGACTACTCTCTGTGCTGTGGCTATGGGGGCTAGGGTTGTCGAGAGGCACATCACCTTGGACCGGAGCATGAAAGGTTCTGATCAAGCGGCCAGTGTGGAACCTCACGGCCTCCAGCTCCTTGTGCGCGAGATCCGCGCCTTCGAGCAGGCCAGAGGATCTGACGAGATACGAGTGCAGGAGTGCGAGAAGAAAGACATAGAGAGGCTACGGGGCAAACAGAATAACCTAACCGGCGCACAGCAGGAGCCCCTAAAATGAGGACGGTGTGCATTGTCCAAGCCCGAATGGGCAACTGTCGGCTCCCTGGCAAGAACGGGATGCTCATCCTCGGAAAGCCGCAGATTTGGCACGTGCTCTCCCGCATCAAGAAAATGCGTTGCTTCCACGACATTCTCCTGGCCATCCCGCACGAAAGCAACGGCGGCATTCAGCTTGGCGCAGCCCGAGACTTGGGCATCGAAACTTTAGACTACCGAGGCGATCCTGAAGATGTCGTACACAGATTTAGCATTGGGGCTGACATTATGGACGCTGATGTTGTGGTGCGGATTCCTGGGGATAACACGTTCACCGATCGTGATGAAGTTGAGCGAATCGTTTCTTATCACAGTTATGATCCTGGGGTTTGGAACTTTCTCACCACTAACCTTGATCGTGACGTTTTGGGAAATGGTTATCCGGCAGGCTTTGGTGCTGAGGTTTATGATGTGAGGTTTCTGCAGTGGCTTGATAGAAGCCTCACCCGCAAGGATCTACGAGAGCATCCCCACAAGTGGGCCTTTGAGAATGCGAGAGTGCGGACCCTGCAGTGTCCTGAAGATATTCGAGCCCCTGGGCTAAGCTTATCGGTAGACACTGCTGAAGACTTTGCTCTCACGAAAGAAATTTACGAAACTCTGCATCCCAACTTCAACGCAAGAGACGTTATCAAATATTTAGGAGAACGAAATGTCCAACTTAATTGACCAGAATCCTCTCATCTTCGACACCGCAGCTGCTACAGTGGCCGTCAGTTCCTACCTCACCATCACCAACATTCGATGGGTGGACTATAACAACGACATTGCAGACGGCGACCAAGCTGTAGTGAAAGACTCGGCGGGAAAGGTGATTTGGGAAGCACGCATCACGGCCACCGGCACGGGAGTGCCTACGTATCCACAAGACTACACTGATTTCGTGCCCTCGTTCCAAGTGAAGGGTTTGATCATCAGCACTCTCACGCACGGCAAGATATACGTCTACTGCGACCAGAAGGCCACCGTGATTCCTGCGAGTGCGTAACATGGAAATTAAAAACCTCTACGCCGAATCCGAGAAGCAGCTTAAGCGCGATGAGGATGTGAAGCTGACGATCTATTATGACACGCTTAACATCCCCACGATCGGAATTGGTTTCAATCTGAAGGAAGGGTTCTCCTTAGAAGAGATAGAACTTATCTTTAATCTTCGGTGGAACAATTACCTGAAGGAGCTGTTGCAGCGTTGTCCGTGGGCGAGCCGATTAGACGAAGCGCGTTTGGGAGCCCTGATGAACATGGCTTATAACATGGGAGTGCCCCGGCTGCTTATAAAGAATCCCAAAACTCTTGCGCTTATGGCCGAAGGGAAATTTGTTGAGGCATCACAAGAAGTGCTTATTGGTCTTTGGCATTCTCAAGTTGGTGCTCGAGCCCGAAGAATATCAAAGCAAATCGAAACAGGAGAATGGCAGTAATGGCAATATCACAAGTAGATTTTGATGCCCCTAGTGGGCTGCTTCGTTATAAGAACACCGCCAGCAATGCCACAAAGAGTGGCGTGAAGGGCAGCTCGGGTAATCTGTACGCCCTCATTATAGATAACAGCGCGAACGTGGCAGCTTCCTTTGTGAAGCTCTACGACGCGGCTTCTGGCTCCGTCACAGTGGGTACTACAGCTCCCGATTGGATCTTCAAGGTGCCTGCGAGCACCAAGCTGACGATCATCCTGCCTGAGACAATCGCGTTCGACACAGGACTCACTGAGGCCACAGTGACGGCAGGCGGTACGGCTGGAACGAGCAATCCGTCCTCGAGCGTTGTTCTCACCCTTCTCTACACATAAGGAACCACAATGAGCGTTGGCAGCACTGCTGATCATGCCTTAACGCGGAACGAAATAATCGCTTCGGCTCTCCGTAAATGCCGAGCGTGGCCGGAAGACGGCAATCCCCCAATACACCGGCTTCGTGACGCCATAAGGGCTCTGAACAACATCGTCCGCACAGAGGATCTAAAGCAAACAGACTTGGCAAAGAGTTTGTGGGCTCTGGACGTTGTGTACCTTCCTCTTGTGGCGAAGCGGTACATCTTTGGCGAGAGTCAAAACCTTCCTGCAATCCGCGAACTTGTCACTGTTGTCGTTCGCAATCTGAATGGCGACGACAGCGACCCTCTCCGCATCATTAAGTCTGAGGAGTATAACCAGCTGGTCATTAAAGCTGACACTGGCTCTCCCGAGCGTGTGTATCTCAAGCGTTCTCGTCTGCTCAGCGATCAAACTCTATACATTTGGCCTGCTCCAGCTTCTGTCACATCCGGCAGCACTGTCTACCAAGGCGGCGTGCTGTACACGTGTGTGCTGAAGCACACAAGTAGCTCCGAGAACAAGCCGGGAAGCGGAGCCAGCTGGAAAATCTTTTGGCGGGCAGGCACCTCGGCTCCAGAGCAAGCGGACACTTGGGTAACGGCCACGGCATACACAAACGGCGATCTTCTCGTTGTGCACTTTCGCAGACCTCTGTACGACTTCGACAGCCAGTATGACAATCCAGACTTTCCTCTCGGGTGGGAAGACTATTTCATCTACAAGCTGGCGATTCGTCTCGCCCCCGAATACGACCTCGGCATGGACAGGCGACAAGAGCTGAAGAACGATTTGGCTACAATCACTGCGGACATCTTTCCAAGCACGCGGCCTAACACGAACACATTCCACAACAAGGGCAAGTTTTTTTAAGGCATTAACATGGCTGATCTACTTTATCAAAGCGTCCTTGAGAAGTTTACGGGGGAACAATTCAATGAAGCTTTTAACTTTGATGGTGTCATCCCCGAGAACACGACTGTTACGACTGCATCTGTGCTTGTTACAAAGGCGGATGGCACGGATGCTACAGCCACAGTGTTCAAGGCGAAGAGCATCTCCAGCACGACCGTCACAGTTACGCTCTACACCGGAACAACGGAAGCATCTTACATTGTGCAGGTGACAGTGGCCGCTTCGGATACCACGCCTCAAAGGATGGTGAAACTTTTGAACGTCACAGCGGCTGGAGTGTACAGATAACATGCTCTCGAACGAGCAGGCTCTTCCCATCAAAGGCTTCAAGGGGCTAGACAAATCCTCGCCTCTCTCTATTCCCGGCTACACTCGTTCACTTAAGAACGTATATGTGCGGCAAGGGAAGGTGACGAGCAGAGGAGGGGTGGACTTCGACAGCACCTTCAGCACAGCTCTCTCGGAGAATGTCACCGGCATGGCCGTGTATGTAGACCCGAGCACGTTAGCGGCCACGCTCCTCCGTATCGGCAGCACGAAGGTGGAGAAGAGCACAAACCTCGGTGCCTGGAGCGATATCACCGGCACAGTGCTTACGGGCACCAGCAGCGATAAGCCTCAATGGGCGAGCTATCGAGATGTATTGTACTTCACGAACGAAGGGCACGACCGTCCGCGTTGGTGGGCAGGAAGTGGCAACACCACCGTGATTAGCACAGCTCCGTGGGCCAAGGGCATCCTTAGCTTTTACGGCTTTCTCATTCTCCTGAATGTTTCCGACGATGGCATCACTTTCAGTGCTCGACAAGGCCGGTACAGCGAAGATCCTCAAAACGACTGGACACTCTGCGAAGGCAACGAACTGAATTTCAACGAGACAACAGGGGCCATCATGGTGGGCGGGCAGTTTGGCCGCACAGCTGTGATAGTGAAAGAAGATGGCATCGTGTACTTACGTTGGGTAGGTGGACCCACACGTTTTTCTCAGGAGCTAGCAAAAGGGGCTCCTGGCACAATAGCTCCTCTCTCAGGTCAGGGACTTGGCGAGAAGGGCTTCATTTATCTGGCCACAGACTTTCAGCTCTGGATTGCCACACCTAATGATGTGCTGCCGCTTCCGCCAAACGTAAGCGACATTCTTCAGAACAATCTGTACAAAGCTTCCGTGGCAAACTGCCGCAGCTGTGTGGTGCCGAGCCAGGAACAATACAACTTATTCTTTCCATTGGACAGTTCAGGGAATACAGGCCGCGTCCAATACAATTTTCGCACGGGAGAGTTTTCATATAGCACGTATGCTTCTCACGCCTTCTCTGCTGTGGAGACAATCAAGCACACGAAGACGGCAACAGAAAGCATCATTGGTCACACCACCACAAAGCCTTTCACGTTGGACAGCAACAGCGTAAAGAACGACGAAACATCAGCCTCAGCAAGTACATCTGTGAGCCGCTACTACGACACCGACTGGCAGCAGTATACGAACAGCAACGAGGGCAGGCAAGTGCAGGTGGCCAGCAAGTTTACAGGAGCCACGCTGCTATTTAAGAAGAGCAGCTATGCCCACGTAGGCATAAGCATTGCTGTGGACAACAGGAATGAGTTTCGCTTCCGTAAGATATACAAGCTGCAGTCTCAAAAGCCGAATGATGAATTTGTAGCTATCCGTTACGATGTGCCCATGATGGAAGGAGAGTGGTTCAATCTTCGCATCGAGTTCTTTCCTAGCACCACTGAGAATCCTACGTTGCACGCGGGCTGGATGCACTTCCTTCCTGAAGAAACCAAGAGAGACGTGAACAGGTCACCGGCTACCACGGAGGCATAATGGCAGCCCCTACAAGCGTGCGCTGCGAAGCGCAGAGCATGACCAGCATAATCATCTATTGGACCTATGCTGGCTCCAGCACTCTTGGCATCTACAGAAGCACGGACAACTCTAGTTACACAAAGATTGCGTCATTCATCGGCACCACCACGTCATACACGGACACAGGGCTTGCTGCCAATACCCTCTACTACTACAAGCTGTCAGATGACAACGGCAGCACGTTTTCTTCCGTGGTGCAGGCATACACAATGGCTTGCGCGGACGGCAGCAATCAGAAGACCTTCGCCTTGCCTCGCTTTGACAGCGGCATGGAAGATCCGACCTCTAAGCTAAATGAGATGGCTGACAGGGTAGAAGCTGCCCTTGGAGATGTGCAATTGCCGGAAGTGTGTGTGGTGTGTCCTGATGCTGGCCGGGTGACGATAGATTGCCGAGACAGCTGCAATAGCTTCCTTGTCGTGGCAGATCAAGACATCAACACTTTTAGCATAAACCACTGCGGCGATGCAGATCCCATTATTGCTATCTTCGTGCCTCCTTCTCAGACACGACAGATATGTGGCTTTCCTGCCGGATGGGGATTCACTGGTGATGAGTGCAACGAGGCTCCCATCTCTGGAGGCACAAAGGGCAAGACAATGCATTTGGGAAATGGGGGAGGAGCCCTCGGCAGCGGGAGCAGCGAGCGTGGTTTGCCGAAGAATAAGCTGCAGGCCGGACGTGGCTCTGGAGCAGGAGCCGGAGGCACAGCTTGCGAGTGCGTGCCGGGAGAGAACAACCAGCTCACCCTTAAATGTTGCAGCACTGATTGCTCAATGTCCTGTAAGACAAGCAAGCGTCTGCAGATTAAAGTGTGTGGTGGGGTGGGGCCTTATGTGTTTTCACACACAGGCTCCGTGAAGTTTGAGGATGCTGCCGGAGGGGCCACTCACGACACGATCACCACTAATCGGCTGAATCGCAATCCAGTAGTGAATGTGGTGCCTCCAACAAACAGCGGAAGCGGCGTGTTGGGCACAGCTTACGCGGCCATCAAGAACTTTTGCTACTGCTTCAACAGCAGCCCAAACTGTGGACCTGTCTGCGGGCCTTTTAACGCTCAAGTGTGGTCCAACTATGGCTGTAACGACCAGCTTATCGACAATAACGAAGCTGATCTAATAGGCAACCCCCCAGGTTGTAATGCCGGAGCCACAGACGGCCCCTGTATAAACGGCACGTGTGGAGGCTGCTCTTCTTGCATAGCCTCTGGAGGAGCATGTTCTGGCAGCACGATTTGCTACGGCTCCGCAGCCGCAGCTTTAGCTGCTCTTGCTCCAGTGTCTGGAGGCACGGCCTGCGATAAGCGCACAGCTCCTATGATTGCTGCTAGCTGCAGCCCCTGCGGCCTTAGCACGGCAGGTATCGTAATCACTGTCACGGATGCTTCTGGTGTCTCCGTGTCAATAACATTGAGGGCATGATGTGGATTTTACTTCGAAACGAAAATGGCGATGTAAGGAAAGTGCAAGAAGGCGTGCCCTATCGTATGCAGCCTGGCGAACAAGTGATTGGGTCCGCGCAGGACGAAACAGAACGAGAGCTAGCTCAAGAGCTGTCCGTGCGGCAAGTGCCCCTTGGAGAGTTTGTCGAAGCAGCAATCAAGTTGATTCCAGAAGCTATACGCCCTAAGCACTGCAGCGCATGTGAGAAGCGTAAGCAAGTGATGAATAGGGTGCGTGAGCTTGGTGTGCTGGAGACGATAAAGCAAGTGCTAGCGGTGAAGGAATGAAAGAGATCGGCCTTGAGTGGGTTGTCATTGATGACGCCATTCAATTCAAAGAAATCAGCACCCCGGCCACTCCTAAAGCGGACAAGCTTAAGCTGTACGCTAAGGATAACGGCTCTGGCGTGTCGCAGCTCTTTTACAAGAACGACGCTGGCACAGAGATTGGTCTTCCCGTGTCAGGGTCGTTTGTTACGGGCACAGGTGCGGCAGGTCGCGTCACCTATTGGGATTCTGCCAACACCATAACTAGTGACGTTAATTTTCTTTGGGACGCCACAAACAAAAAGCTGACGGTGCAAGGAGCTGGCACCGGCACTGTGCTGCAGGTGACAGGAAGCAGCAACAGCATGGTGACCATATCGGAGAATACGGTCAACAGCCAAATCCTAATCACTCTTGGCGCAGCTGGACAAACAAACGGCGTAGTTAACACGCCTGAGTCGATGCGCTTTAACATCGATTCAAACAATGATCAAACCAATCGTGAATTTGGCATCTATAAAGACAGCGCCTCTAACGGGGGCACGCTGCTGTGGAAAGTGGTGGAAGGCGGAAGCGCCACGCTAGGCGCGGGAGCTGGACAGCTTTCCTATATCGTTGATTCGGCAGCAAGCACGTTCAGCGGCTACCGCATCGATCGAGCCTCTGCGGAGAAATGGTTTTTAGGGATGACCAACTCCGGCGTGGAAGAGTTTGTCATTCGCCGTGGCGCGGCAACAAATGACATCTCCATCAGCACAGCGGGGCTGGTGACAGTGAACACCATCTTGGATGCCCTTACTGGTTTTCGCGTGAACAGCCTGGCAGGCGCTGGCAAGTTTCTGAGGGGCGATGGCACAAACATAGTGTTAAGCACGCCCACCCTCCCGAACGCGGCCACAGCAAATCGCATTCTATATGCTACCGGAAGCAATGCGTGGGGAGAAAGCGCGGACCTAGCCTTCGACGGCACAGACTTTCTTCTTGGCTCCAGTATTCGTGCCCGCATGTCGGGGCAGAATCGCTTTCGTTATCTAAACAGTGAAGCAGCAGTTTACCAGTCCTCGGCACAAACAGGGATCGCAGTAAATACTTGGACCGCAATTACCTTTAATGCTGAGGAGTTTGACACAGACTCAATCCATAGCACTGTTTCAAACACATCACGTCTTGTTGCTGGCTTGACCGGAAAATACCTCGTAGGCGGAAGTATATATCGAGATGTTTCTGGTGTAGTTACGATCACCAAGGTTGCAATGGCTATAAATGTTAACCAAGCTGGTACGTTTGGCGGCAACATCTATGGCTATATGGATTTCCCCATTGTGTCGACTGATCCAACAGACCCTGGAACCTCAACCAGTTCGTTGATTAGTCTAACAGCCGGTGATTATGTTGAACTCTTTGGTTACACCTCTGGAGCTAGTGGAACATGGGCCACAAGCACTGCTGGTGGTGCGCATATCACTCGATTTTGGATGGTTTACGTTGGAGAATAAAAATGGACATTACAGAGAGTGTGCTTTCAAAACTTTCAAGTCAAATCGGTGCCCTTACAGTGCAGTGTGCTTTAAAGGATTCAGTGATTGAAACGCTAAGGGAAGAGAATGCAAAACTGAAGGCACAGATTCCGAAAGACCCGAAAGACAATGAAAGAGCAAAGCCTGCGGGCAGGGTTTCAGATATAAAAGACTTAAGGAGTTAACGATGGCGATTACCGCTAACCTAAACGGCAGTGGCACTGTCGGCACCAGCGCCGTAGAACAAACCACCAACAACACGTATGATCCTCTTCGCCAGTTTCTTGCGAATCAGATCACGCGCTTATACGGCAGTAACCAAGGGGCTATCCCCGACTACGTGCTAGAGGGCATCAAAGGTCTGATTCAAAATCCTGGTGAGACAGCGAATGTAGCGGGGCAGGCTTTTCAGCAAGTGGCCAATCCTCTCATTCAGTCGTTGGAGCCGGGGTTCAAGCAGGAGCAGAACAGCTTGCGGGATATCTTTCGCAAGAACGGAGCCCTGCAAAGCGGAGCCTCGGCTTACGAGACAAGCAGGCTGCTGGAGAATCAGGGCAACAGACGCAACCAAGTGCTTGCTTCGAACTATGTGCCCCTCTTGAATCAAATCAATCAGAACGTGCAGCAAGGTATAGATGCTGGCGTGAAGGTGCCCCAAGCGAACATGGGCTCCCTGTCCGGCATCCTCAATGCCTTCGGCAATCCCACCAGCACCACAACGAATCGTGTTGGCGCAGACACGAACCTCGCCAATGGCGGCGGAAGCGGAAGTCAATACTATTCACCTTGGCTCACCCCTCCTACCCCACCTCCTGCACCTGCCGGATGGACGCCAGGACAATGGAGTGGCTACTAAGATGCTCGAACAAGACATTCTCAATATGCTCAACAAAGGGAATACGGATCTTGGCGGCGGTCCTGGCTATGACGACGCTAGGGCTCTCTCTCAGCTGATTATGGGAGGCGGCAGCGCGGCGATCGGCGGCACACAGCTGTTCGGCCAGCCGGTGAACAATGATCTTGCTGCAGAGCTGCAGCTTGGCCCCGGCACGTTATTCGACGTGAACGGTAAGCCAATGCCACTCCCTGTAAACCAAACGAAATCGAATCCGGCTCCAGTGCCGGTGAATAGCAACTTGAAGAGTGTGCTTGACACCGCTGATCAGATCGCCGGTAGCCTTGGATCTCCTCATGCTTCCGGTGCTCCTATCACTAGCACGCTACTCCCGAATCCACACGGCCCCGGCAGCTACAATCCTAACGACCCGGCTGCTGTGGCCGCTGTGCAGAAGGCCGGACAAGAAGCAGCAAAGGCAGAAAGTGCCTCACGCTTCATCAAGCTGCTTCAAGGCGAAGCTCCTACCATGAATCCTTATGTCAGTACAGACCCCGCACAGGCCGCAAAGGACATGGCTGTCTACCAGCAGAAGAGCAAAGACTATGAAGCCAAGCTCGGCAGCTCGAAGGACATTGTCAAGAACATCCTCGAAGGCCTCGGCATAGGTGAAACCACATTCGCAAAGAATTTCAATGCAGCTGCGGGTAAGGCGGCAGGGGAGAAGGCTGGAGGAAAGAACAGTGAGCTTCCTAATGATCTGTTAAAGTCTGCGGGCACGAGCAGCTTTGAAGAGAAGATGGCAAAAGCCTCGGCTGACGGAAGCATAAATGCGCAGCAGCAGCTGGCTCTTGAGCGTCTGCATGACAGCCGCATCAAGCAAGCCACGCCTGATGTAAAAAGCACCACCACAGCAGCCAGCATCCGCACCTCGGCAGACCAGCTGCAGAAGATAGAGGACGCTTACAAGAAAACCGAAGCGTACAAGACAGGAAAAATATCAGATAACGTGAAGCTTGCTTTGGCTGCGTCCTCAAAGGGCAACGTGGCAGTGGAAGCTTTACCTTTATGGAGCAAGCTCACCCAAGACGAACGCGACTTCATTTCCCAATTCAACGTGTTCGGCATGAACTTGCGGCGTGTGTCGGAAGATAGCCGCTTCAGCAACTTTGATGCACAGAAAGTGATAGATGCTGTCGGCAATCCTCTTGTCGGCAAGGATCAGTATCTGTCTCAGCTTGGAGCTGCCAAAGAGAATCTACAAACTAGGCATGACACTTTCATCGATGCTCTAAATCAAGCGAAGAAAGACACCAGCGGCTTCACGCGCTATAAGCAGAAAGCAGCTGCCGCCTCTAGCATCCCCACAGGTCGCGTGGAAGTGATAGGGCCTGACGGCAGGGTAGGGCACATACCGGCATCGCAGCTGGCAGAGGCAGAGAAGCAAGGCTACAAGAGGAAGTAAATGGCTATCGATTTTCAGCCACTAGAAAGCAAAAGCGGCATCGACTTCCAGCCTCTGGAAGAGACGAAGACAGCCGTGCGTCCTGGCGACGTGGCCGGGCTCGAGAAGGTGTTCGCTGCCCAAGACCTCAATGCCCCTTCTGAGAATGTGGCAAGGGAACGTCTTGGCGGTAACATCCTCACGGCCAATAATCCTGGTGAAGCAGTTCTAAACTCACTTAAGGGCATACTAAGTGAGGCAGCTGGAGGTGTGAAGGATATTTTCTCTGGCGTTACTGGAGCAAACATTACGCCAGAGATGAGCACGCCTGAGAAGGTGCTTACTCCTGTGCGAGATGTTGCCCTAGGTATTACACGAGCTGCCGCCTCTCCCCTTGCTCCCCTCACTGATATAGCCAGCGAAGCAGGACAAATCACACACAAGCTCCTCACTAATCTCGGCCTGGAGACAGGAGCTGACGTTGGAGCAGCGGGCGTGCAATCGGCGTTAGATGTACTTGCTCCTATCCGCGCAGCCCAAACTTTTGGCAAGATAAATCTCACTTCCAAATCTCTCATGTCGAATCGGATGAAAGAGACAGCTCTGAAAGGCGATCTGGCTTCTAGCGCAGCAAAGAGCGAAGCCGAGGTTGCTGCTCTCAATGCTGAGAAGGCCGCTGTGGCTCCGACAGCGGCAGAGCAAATTGGCAACATAAGGGGCAACCTCAAGTCGGCTAAGGAGAGCGTGGAGAGCATCGCGCAGGCCGAGAGAGATGCTATTCCTTCTGCAGCTCAGCTCCGCGAACGCTTCGCTAAGAACGCTCCCCTCGGGGAAGACGTAGGCACCAGCTTCAAAGGCACGTATAAGGGCGAGCTGGCTTCCGAGAAACAACGCTTCAACACTTTGTATGAAGATGCTTTGCAGGGCACGAAGGATGTGAAGGTGGACCCCACGGCATATCAAGAAAGCATCAACGCTGTGTTGGGAGAGAAAGGCGTGACACGTCCTCTTCCCACGCAAGCCGAGGCTGTGGCCAACAAAGCAAAAGGCATCTTAGACGTGGGTGAGGAAGCTGCCGACCAAATGGCCACCTTTAAGCGAGACATTCAGCGTGCTGCAGATCCTAATTCAAAGAAGATGCTTGAAGACGCCATGCATGAGTTCATGGCAGCTGGAGAAATACCTGCGGAGCCCACTGTGAACGATATGGTGAAAGAGCTGCAGCGTTTGAAGCAAGGACAGCGAGCTGCTCAGCTTGCAAAGAACGACAACCTCACTCGCCAGTTCAACACCCTTATTGATGGTGTGCAAAGCACTATTCCGCAGAGCGTATTGGACAATCTGCAAGGCGTGAATGATTTGTATCGCACAGAGTTTGTGCCTTTCTTCGGCAGGAAGAGCGTGACGCGGGCTATCGCAGAAGGTGCTCCACAGAGTGTTGTGGACAGCATCGTGCGTCCGGCTACAGATAAGAACAGTGTGGAGAAGGTGCAACGTGCTTTCGAGCTGGTGAAAGAGCCTGCGCAGCGAGAGGCAATCACCAAGGCCTTCACGAATAAGGGCATTGAAGAAGCTTTCACAGACGGAGCTTTCGACCCGAGCAAGTTTACGAAATGGTGGGAACGCTACAGCGACAGAGCTGGCACAAACGACAAGGTGCTGCGTACAGTGTTTGGCGATGGCTACGACGAGATGAAGAGTGTGGTGAGGCAGATGCAAGGAGCCAAGAGGCAGAGCTTGGAAGATGTTGCTGCACAGCTTACAAAAGGGTTCAAGGGTAATGCGGACACGGCTATTGCTGGAGTGAAGAGTGGGGTGAAAGCTGAAGAGAAGGCTATCGGAGAGAAGATCACCAGCGCCACAGCTGCACAGAAGTTATTGGCGCAGCAGCTGGAGAAGCAGATTAAAGAAGTAGCGGGCTCGTCAGGACGGATAGCAAGTAGGCTTGAGAGCATTGGCTCGGGCGTGTTTGTTTCGGGCTCGTTGCGAATGAATCCAGCCACTACTCTCACAGGTGCTGTCATTGCACTCAGCGCCAAGGGAGTAGGGGCTTTGCTTGAGACAGCTCGCGGGCGTAGCCTCTTTAAAGCCATTCTACGAGGCACGCCGGGAACATCTCAGGCCGCAGCCACAGCGAGGCAAGTGCAAAATTTTATGAGGAACGTACAGCCGGGGGAGTGATGCAGGAAATAACAATCATCAACGTCTCGATGCAATTTCTGATAGGCGTTGTAGGAACAATGTGGGCGACTGCAATAGGCTTCACAGCCTGGGTCTACCGCACGCTTCGAGCAGAGTTTAAAGAGGAGATGAAAACGATGCGCTCCAATCACCTGAGTCACCTAAAGAAGCGACTCAGACGACTGGAGCAGGAGGCGGGAGTAGTGTTAAATATTGCAGATCAGCTGGAGGATGATGAAGACTGAGGCTGCTGTCCGGCAAACTGTTTCAGCCATTTCCGGCCTTTCTCAAGCACGTCATCGTCCGCTACCCACTCAACCATCTCAAGTTTGGCTTCTTCGGCCTCTCCGGTGTAGTGACCAGCAAAGTTCGATTCGTTGATCAGATCCTTGATGATGTTGTTCGCCTGCACTAAGTTCTTCGCTGAGTTCTGCACCATACGGAAAAAGAAATCTCGTTCTCCTTCGAGCTGTGCAATGCGCTGCTTCCTTCGAAACAGCTTGGCTCCAGGTAGCCCTTGAGCCCGGTAGCGCTTTAACCACTCCCGCGTGGTGACCCGAGGGTGAACTTGCACTCCCCGCTGATCCTCTCCTAACTGCTCCAGTAAGCCAACCCTGTGTTTTTCCTTCGTTTTCTCGTGTGCGATCGTCATTCCCAATTTCCTTTCTTTTCAACCACTTACAAATACCACCCTACCCAAGGCCATGGCCCCTTGTAGATCGTGCTGCCTACCCCCAGGCGCGTAGCCTGCGCCCGGCCTATTCTGTGTACTGATCGGGCTCCCTGTCGGCTAAGAACGGGGCCTTGGGCTCTGGATACCGTGCCAGCAGCTCCTTCACCTTCACGTTCAGCTTGGCAAAGAACCCCATGGTGCCAACTGGCCTATCGTCCACCATCTTGTTTCGAATCATTGCGTCGCGGAGCACAACAAGAGAGGCGATGGCTTTTGTAACATGAGAGAGGCCGCTGTCAGGGTCTACATTCTCGCCTTCCCAAAAGCTGCCCACATGCCGGAGCGTGGCATCGACATACACGCTAGCCCGCACCCCGATAGCTCTGTAGTTGTGTCGGCCATATTTCAACGCACCTTCAAGCAAGGCCACACCTAGCTCCGCTATCACCGGGAAGGGGAGTGTGCTGAAGGGCGTCTTCTCAATACCCACGGCGTCTTTCGGATTCGACTCCTTCACCACGCTAGAGCTAACCGACAACGCATGTTCGTGTTCCTCATATCCACACACTTGGCAATCGTGGGGATGATCTATTTGGGACAAAAAGGGATGTGTTCTTATTGTGCTCATTAATCCTTCCCCACTGTGTCTTCATCTGCCTCCTCCAGCACAGGAGCCTTTACCACAAACGGCTCTTCGCGTGGAAACACCACCATGCGTCCCTCGCCGTCAGCTCTTTCTATCGTGCGTGAACCCGAGGGAAGAGGAGGCCGTACGTCCTCGGCCTCTTGGGGCACACAGGCCGCAAGGTCTTCGATCGTTGCAGGCACGGGCACCAAAGCAATCCACTCTAGCAGCTCCTTTGCAAACTCATTATCCTCGCCCACCACGGCGTCCAACGTCTTGCCATATGACGCTCTCAGCTCCGTGCGTGCTTCGTTGAGCTGATCCAAGAGGGCCGGATCTTCTTTCACTGTGCCCGCTACCTCAGTAAGGTACACTCGGGCAGCATCAAGCTTTTCTAACAGCTCTCGATACTTCAATTTGTTTCCCCTTTCTTGGAAGTAGTCTATTCACAAACTCCCGCATATTCTCCACTTCAAGTCACAACCAGAAAAGTATCGCGATGATAGCAATTGCAGATAACACAATGGCGATAGGTAGGGGGCCGATAATGATCTTTTGCATCACCGGCCTGCCTCCACGTCATCTAAAAACTCGTCCACTGTCTGCACTCGGCGTATCGCCTTGGGAAGAGTCACACGATTGGTGAGAGAGTCAAGGATGTAGGTCTTCGTCGGCACCTTCGTGTCGTCAGTCATCCATTTTATCGCCATGCAATTCTCAGGCTTGTCATCAATGGCGTAGTGTGCCTGAATCACCTTCGCGGCTTCCCCTTTATACTTAGTGCAGATTACATTGGGATTCTCGATACCCTGAGCTTGGAGCCACACATGTGTCTGTCCTTGCGCCGAAGGAGTGCCTTTGCGGTGAGTTCCAAATACAACCGTGTGATAATCATGCAGACGGTTGATACGTTCAAACGTGTCAAGTGAAGTAAGTCGATTGAGAGTCGTCCACCAATCAATGCTCTTCTCGACAATACGCCAAGCACTTTCTATATCGATAATGGAGAATGTGTCTTTGAAATTCCAAGCGCACGTGTTCTCTCTAGTGCCAAAGGGATTCGGCGTAAGTAGCTTTGTGAATCCAAGCACAAAGTCAGCCAGCACACCGTCCACATCAAATAAAATCGTCTTCACTTCTTCTTTGTTCCTTTCTTCTTTAAGGTCTTTATGCTGTCGCCCTTTCTTGTTTCAGATTTGGTCTTCAATGTAACCTCGTCAACGATGCGTTGATGATAGCCGCGCCAAACCAATAAACAGCGCGACTATAGTTGTTGTTGTAGAGATCAATCACCATTCCCACCATGGATTCCACCGCGAGGAGAAGAGGCACGAAGTCGTTCATGCATCCCTCAACAGCCCAAGCCCGTAAGGGCAAGTGGTGTTCGAACAAATCACCCCGCTTCTATCCTTCAGCACCACCAACGGCTCTCCACACTTAGGGCAAGGTTTTGTCGTCGCTCTCTTAAGAGAGGGCCGCTTAGGACAATCTTCCTCATGCTCACGCCACTTCTCGTTGCTGCAGAAGCTTTGGAATGCACAATGGGAGCAGGTATGCCAAGACACGGGGTTCATAATAAACAACCTATTGTTGTTAAATTGGCTCCAGAATAAACCTTCATGCTGCGTTCAATCCTTTCTGCCCCCACTTTCCGCAAAGGGCATTAGCACACTGATAGCGAACGTAACGACGTTCCTTCGTGTGGCGATAACCTTGCCGGATGGTGGCCGCACCACAGCTGCCACATAGCGTGCGGTCGCTATGGAGGCGGGGATGCGACTGATCGAAGGGACGGAGCCGGTAGTACAGTTCTTCCAAGGCAAGCACGTCACCCTTGCAGTAGTCGGCCATAGCTCGCAGCTCTTTCATGTCTCCCTGCATCGCTTTGAACCACCACCGAGGCCAGCCATCCCCCTTGTCAATCTTCCTGTTCTTCAGCTGCAGAGTATCGCCCAGGTTCTTCAACCTGTTGCTGCTAAAGTTGGCTACGCTGCGGGTGATCATGCATGTGTCTCGCATGATCGTAGGCGGTATGGGAGGCAGCTGGTGAATGAGGAGCCTTCCCTGAAACATGCGCCGGTCGAAGACGGAGCCGAAGTGAGCCACCACCAAGTCGGCCTTTGCATACATCTTAGAGAACTGTGTACACAGAGGACCGTCATCGAAGTGCTTTAGGTGCTTCTTCTTGATGGTGAGTACATGGGCATCTTTCTGGCCAGCCCACTTGTAGCCCACCATGAGAATGAAGCCTAAGTCTGCCTTCAGCGCATTCACGCCTGCTGTCTCTAAGTCGAAGAAGAGGATTCGCGGTTTAGCCATTCTTTTTCACCTTGCACTTCTCCGCGTGCTCTTTAATTCCTTTCGCTGTGGTGTGTATTTTTTCCCCGCAATGTTCACACTGGCGAGGCTTCTCCTGATTTGCTTGTCTCACGCAGTTCTCCTTTTCCGGTATTCTCTTCGCACCTTGTTCTCTTGCTGTGTCTTCGTGTCGTGACAACTGCCACAAAGAATTTGGAACCCACTTGCGTCACAGAACATTCGCCGGATAAATTCATCGAACCCTTGCCAGCCCTCTCGTGGGTCTACGACAGGCTGCACATGATCTATGGACACTCCTTTCCTGCTGAACACTCCTTGGCACTTTTTGCACCAATAGAAATTGCGAACGAGCTTGGATACTTTCTCACAGCCATACTTCTTGAAATCTTCCTTCGTGGCTGCGGCATCTCTCAGGGCTTGCTGTCGTGGGGGCCAGCGGTAGGATGCTTTGCGGAGAGCCCAAATCACCCACGTCTTGAGGCCTACCTTCACGTAAGATCGATCATAAAGCGCAGAGCCATAGCGGCCACTTGCTTAGCTTCCTGCCGAAGATGTTCAATGGAACGGATGTTTTGGTTCTTCTTCACTTCGTCCCACAGCTCGTCCACTTCTTCGAGCAGCACGGCGTAGCCCTCATGAGCCGAGGCGAAACTTCCAAACTTCATTGTGGCTAGCTGTAGCTCATCCCGCACTTCAGCAAATGCTCTCTCAAAGCGGGTATCCTTTGGGCCAGTGAATCTGTCTATCGACTGTTGAGAATGATGGAGGCTTGCGCCTCCCGTGTGATGATCTTTCGGTATGTCGTAACCCATAGATTGTTTCCTTTCTTCTCGATTTCCTGCCCACGTTGCAGTGTTCACCACTTGTCCAATGTTCCAACCGCGTTTCATGCTTCCTCTTCGTCGAACCAAAAAACTTTCCTCTTGTTTCGCACAAGGTCACAAATGTGACCCTTGCGTTTCCCGTGTCTATTCTTCACCACCCACAAATGAACAGGATCTTGTTCATCCGCATCATCGTCCTGCAGCAGCTGTATGCAGAGGCTCCCCGCATACTCTATGTCGCCACTCCCTTTGAACCCGGCCATGCGAGCTTCCCCATAGTTCGCTCTGTTTTGTTCTGACACGGCTATGATGACAATGTTCTGCTTCGTGAGCTGCTTGAACCTGTTGATCCACGAGTCAAGACTTTCCTTTTTGTACTTGATGCTCGTCGGAAGAGTTTGGAGCGAATCGATGACGACGAGGATTTCTCCGTCATGTTCTTTACGAATCGTCGCGATGTCATCGTCCAGGGAGTGGATAGTCTCTCGTAGGTAAAATTGGCGAGTAAGTTTTCGAAATGTTTTAATATCTCCGAGGCAGATGCTCCTAACACGATCGAGCAACCAGACGTGTCCAGTACCATCGAGATCGTAGTAGATAACCGGGATGTATCGCGCAGCATCAAGGGCAAGCTGGAAAGCAAGTGTGCTCTTCCCAAGACCTGGCTCACCCCCGACAATCCACACACCGATGAGTCCGTTGGCAACCTCACTAATAATGGGGAGAGACTCCACGGGGATTCCAGTTGGAGTTGTCGGAAACTTATCTTGCACCGACAAGGCCAATGCTTTGATGGACGATGGTGACGCACCGTTTGCCTCCATTAGCCTCGCTAGCTCCCGAGGGTCCAAGTGCCCCTTAGACAGCTGCTGACCTGCTTCGTTTATTAGGCGTACAAGTAGCTGCTTCTCACGAGCTGCGCGGGCGATCTCCGATATTTCAGATCCAACATCCAGATCCTTGAAGGTGCGGAGATAAGTCTTAAACTCTTCCTTATCTACACCGAACAACGACTGCGCCGTAAGCAGGATACTGTCGGGCTTGAGGGGAGGCTGCACCCTTCGCTTAAGTAGGTGACAGATGCTTTCATATGTTTGTCTCGCAATCTTCGATAGCTCCTCTGCTTCAACAACGTCCGGTTTGGACACCCCTTTGGCGATCGACAGTAGCAGCGCTTTCTCAAGATCAGCTGCTAGTTTGATCTTCATTCCTCTTGCATCCCTCTCCGGTCAGCATCCGTCTTCCACGGCTGGCATTTCTCTTTATACCAAGGGCACTCGTAACACATGAACTTTGGACACAGCTCCAGCTTCGACACGTTCTTTGTTTTCTGTGCTTTCGTCATCAAAGCGGCTACCTTCTTCATCCACAGAATCTTGGCTGCCCGCTCCTTGGCATTCATCAGCACCTTGTAGAAACGAATCGCAGGCTTCTTCCATCGGCCATTCTTGAGCCCGAGATAGAACACCAGCAGCCCACCACGGTCGTCTTCCATGCACGCTTGGTATTGGCTTAGCTGCTTAAGGTAGCCCTCGAAGCCCTTCGCTAGGTTGTCCGCCCGAGGCGTATACTCGCTGCGGCTCGTTTTGATTTCCCACGGGTAAGGCATGCGCAGGTCAGGGGAGTAGTAGATGTTGTGCTTCGTGTATTCCCCGGCATCAGCTCTCTTTTCCCCAGGCTTCTTCCTTGGCCCAAGACATGCTTCGAGGATGCCGTGGTGCGCTCTTCCCGCGATGAAGTACATTGCTTGCAGGTCCGTCATTGGCTGTGGGTCCACCCTTTGCAGCACGGCTTTCCGTGGATACAAGAGATCAGACACATGCCACTTGTCCTGGCTTCGAGGAGCACGAGACAGGTAGGCCTTCATCTTGTCGAGTATCTTGCGCTCCATCTTTTCACTGCGTTCGATTTTCACAGATCCCTTTCGTCTCGGAAGCCAAGAAACACAGGCGACCGAGGCTTGTCTTTGATGCCGTAGTCTTGGTATTTGAATTTCACCAGCTGCCCGAGACATTCCTCTTGGGAATGCCAGATGTGATAGCGCATCCCATCATCGAATCCTGTGCCAATGCAGAAGGGCTCTTTGAAATCATCGGACACCACAAGCAGCTTCCCGAGCGTACCCATCTCCACCTTGTTCGCCTTGTGCGACGAACGCTTAGTGTAGCCACGTTCATCTTCGGTGGCTTCATTGCCGTTATGCATCTTGGGGTAGTAGCCGATGATCATTGCTTCCGCGTCTTTAAAGCGCTTGAGCTTTAGCAAGTAGCCTTCCTTCAACGTGCTCCGTCCACACTTGTAGGGGCCATCCACCGATCGAATCATCACACCTTCATAGCCAAGAGCGAGGTAGTCTCGTTCTACAGTGTCAAGCTCGTGTCTATCGAGGCAGTGGCTTTGGGGCACAATCTTCACGCGTTGACGGTCAATCAATTTCACCAAGGCTTTATACTCGTACATTCGATGCACAAACCCGTGCTTATTGATGGTGTCGAAAACGTGGTAGGTGTAATCAGGCGCACCTTCCTTGCGCATCACAGCGCTTTCCGTGCGCCGAAACACTCCTTCCCCCGTGGGCTCCCCAACAATTACCTCGCCATCGAGGTCAGGGGTGTAGTGAAGAATCTCTGCAAGCTTTTCTCTCAAGTAGATGTTGGGCAGCTTTTTAAGGCTCCGCGTGCGAAGGTTGTGGTCTTTCCACACAAGCCGGATACCGTCCAGCTTTGGGCTCACGAAGACAGGGAAGCGGATGCTGTTAACATCCGCCTCCACTGCCAACATGGGACGAAACTGTTTAGTCATTATCGAAGTCCCAATCGTCCTTCTTGCCTTTCTTGCCGCGCTTGCTGCTGCGCTCTTCTTTGTCTTCGTCTTCATCCTCTTCTTTGCGACCACGCCTAGAGCTGCGCTTCTCTTCCTTATCCCCATCCTCGTCCTCGTCTCTGTCTCTGCGCTTGCTCCGATATTCACCGTCATCGTCCTCGCCCTTGCTCTTGTTTTTGAACAGAGCGAACGACACGCCCATCTCGTTCTTCTGCGCTTTCCGCAGAAACTCGATCAGGTCGTCGAGATACTCTTCTTTCACCGAGCCACGAGCCACCGGCCCGCTATCAGCAGTCCACAAGCCGAAGCTTGGACCCTTGGCATACTTGCCCTTTCGAATGAACACGCTCGTGCTGATACTGAATTGAGGGCGAGAATGGCCCCCGCGTTTGAACGCCATATGAAAACCTCCTACTGTGTTTGGGATTACTTAGTTGTTGTCGCCGTTGTCGTGGTGATGATCAGTGCCGGGATTCGTGCCGTCGCCAGAGCCATTACCGCCACCGTTGTTGCCATGGCCTCCAGCACCGCCAGCCCCACCATTGCCCCCGGCCCCGCCTTGCGCGTTGGCTTCGGACACTGACACAGCGGCCTGCCCCTGCACCTGTCCTTGGCTCAAAACATTACTGGTAGTGCTACGGGCTGCTTGTGCCGCAGCTGCAGCTCCTACGCGACCGCCAGCAGCGATGGCTGCATTGAGGGCTCCGCAATGCAAAGCAGCACCATGGGCATCTTTAGAATCGATAAGTTTGCCAGCACTGTCGTACGTCTGAAGCACAACGAGGGTGCCGCAATCGAGGAACTTCACGTCACTGCGATGTTGCACAACATCAATGCTCTTGTTCGAGGTGGGCAACACAACAGTCTTCACGTTCTGAGACGTGGCTGCACAGCCGGTGACAAAGAACATCAACGCGACTGCGGATAGAAAAGTTTTTCTTCTCACAGGGCTCCTTTCTTACTTAAGGTTTGGATTGAAAATGATCTTCCGAATAGTTTCCCAGGCCTCATCCGGGTGCGCGAGTTTGTACGTGTTGAAAATGTGTCGAGCGTCCTTCACGGCTGTGCGGTATGTCTCAAGCTTCGTTTCCTCCCTTCCGATAGGATTAGAGCTGACCTTTGTTTGTTCCATCAGTTTGCATCTCCCCATGATTTTACTATCTGCACGTCCACTTTCAGCTTAAGGTCGAAGTCAGGCACCATCTTCTTCAAGGTACGGCCACTCCGCATGCAGTCCACAAGAATTTCGAGATCCCGCTTACCAGATCGTGGATGCAGATCAAGATCCAACTCATCGTGAACCTCATTGAATACAGGAGAGCAAGGAGGAGCATGAGGATGGTCCAGCAAGGCCATATGCCAGTCTCGATAGCTGATCTTATGTTCTTTGAGCAATGCTTCTTCATAGTCTACGATCGCGCTCCCTGTTACCTCGCTGGCGAACGACTGAATGGGATAGTTGATTGCGCTGTTTAGAGTGTGCTTCCAGTGGAAGTAAGCTTTAGAACCATCACCGCGTGCGGGCTCACCGTGATGCGGTAAGTGCCGTGTACGTCCGGTAGGAGAAAGAACCTGCTGCGTGTCAATAACTTCTCGATGTCTCGCCTTGATGTAACGTCGAAGGCCGTCGAAGGTGCGCAAATAACGCTTCCGTTCTTTATCAGTACGGGCAACATGCTCATCATAGTCTTCGCTGAAGCGGAGCCTAGCTTTATACCAAAGGTCTTCAGCCAGCTTGTAAGTGCCCATGCCATAATTGAGGCCGAGCACGAAGCTCTTAGTTGCCTTGTAAAGCGGAGTGCCGTCTTTAACATCTTGCCCCCAAAACTCTTTTGCTACGCCAATGTATCCTTCGCCTTTGGTGAAGAAGTCGAGGAGCTTTTCGTCTTGTGCCCGCCAAGCCATGATGACGACTTCAAGTTTACTAAAATCACAGATAGCAATTTGCCCACGTCGCCATCTCGATACGATAATCTTGCGTGCAGGCTTGGGCCAATTCTGTGAATTTCGGCTGTCAGGATCACCTTCTTCCCCGCCTCCAGACGCTCTTCTGCCCGTTCTAGCTCTGAGGGGGAAGATCCAGAAATGAAGCAAGCCCAAATCCACTCTGCCATCGATCGGCTTGATAAGATCACCCACCGAGGGCTTATGCTTTTTCGTTTCGTCGGATTTCCCGTACCACGTACTCGCGAGCTTGTCCGCTTTGTTGAACGCAATGAAGTCGTTGATGAAAGCTTTGCCTTCTTTGTTTTCTGGAGCTTCTTCAATGAGGCGCTCAAGTGTCGGTTTATTGACCGCTGCAAGCCCATCATTTCTTGTGCGTACGAGTATGGGATAGTCGAGCGTTTCATAGAGCAGCTCCCTTACGTGGTCGTCGTTTGTTGCACTGAACTCCCGCATCTTGTGACGCAAGGCAAACTTGGTCAGCTTGTCGTTCAGCTGCATTGCTTCCTGCTGCCACTTCTTGCCGAGCTTGTGAAACGTCTTGATGTCCACTCCCGCACCAGCAAGCCCCACGCGGTGCAAGGACATGGCGACCTGATGAGTGAAGGTGATTAAGTCGAGAGTTGCCTGCTTTGAATGCTTCATACCAGTCCGTCTTGTTTCCACAGTCTACACACCACGCATCCTCCAGTCCGTCTCGGCCACAATTGGCACTGCCACAGCGCGGGCAGACGAGAGGAATGTTCGAATCCCATCCTGTATCTGGTGACCACAGCATCCAGCTCATCAAAACACCACGTCAAGAGGCACAAGCAGCGAATAGACTAGTGTTGCCGTGTAGAACACAAGCAGAGCCCACGCCATCACTCCGATAGCCTTAACGATGATCATTCAATTCCTCGGGCTGGAAAGCGGAACATAACAGATGCCACTGCCAACCATTCAATATTCCGTTGTCACGCAGCGCACAGAAGTAGCCCAAGGCCCACTCGTCCATCCAGCAAGGCGAGTGCAAGAAGTTATGCGTCTCTCGATACTTCATCACCACAGCTGCTACTAGCTCGCACGTTTTCATTTCCAAAAGCGTGCGCTGCTCTGGCTCCCAAGCCACTAGGCTTTGCGGCGTAAAGTTCTTGAAGTCACGCATCATGTAATGCCTTCTCGATAGCTGCAACAAGTTCGTCTTCATCTGCGCGGTGCCACTCATCTACAGGATTCGTCACCAATCGCTCCGCAAGCTTGCTGTCGAGCTTCACGTCCAACAAATAGCCCTCAAAAAGGTCAAGCTGTCTTTCCATTTAGTAGCTAGCCTTCTTTCTTAGGTCGTTGAAGTCGTTGCTCGAAGTATTCAGCCAGAACTGCGGTTGCCCATGCGTCAAGTCTACAGCGACTTGTTCTTTGTTCAGGCGACCAATCAGCCGCGTTTCCAGTTTGCTTAAGTAGCTTCTCTGTCTCTTGCTTCCAGCCAGTAGAATTAAACTCGGAGAGGAGGAGT
>Ga0075425_100000283_pt1 | contig 46974 bp, 42 predicted proteins | sample SoiMethybrSBSTD4_FD_75300 | JGI IMG/M metagenome (GOLD analysis project Ga0075425, IMG submission 75300) | Bulk soil microbial communities from a Populus tree surrounding site in Tennessee, USA - Soil MetaG P. TD hybrid SBSTD4 | ecosystem: Environmental > Terrestrial > Soil > Tree plantation... | reverse complement strand
ACTTTGTTCCAGACGAAGACCTGACCGCCGATTTGTACGAGATCGCCTGCGACGGCCTGAATGCCGCCGGAATTCAACAATATGAAATTTCGAACTTCGCGCGCGCGAGATTCGAATCGAAGCACAATTTGAAGTACTGGACCCGCCAACCATATCTCGGCTTTGGTGTGGACGCGCATTCCATGCTCGTTAATGATTCCGAGAATCGCCACCCTATCGAACGGGAATGGTCGTCGAATGCCGCAGCTACCCACCGCTTGGGAAACGAGCACGAAGGGGAAGGGCACGACCTCCAGTCGTGCTATAACGAACCTCAGCGCTTGAACGGCTCGGCCGAAAGCCGTGCCGTTCCCGCAATTGCAAAAAAGTCTTCCGCTCGCCACTACTCTGGCGATGGAACCATTAATGCCGTGCGATTCTCAAATCCGGACTCACTGGAAGCATACGTCAAGGGCGGAACTAAGGAACGATCCTTAGTGAATCAGGATTTAGCTTTGCAAGAAGCATTTTTCCTTGGTCTGCGAATCAACCGTGGAGTTTCACTGAATCAGCTTGCAATTGATTTTGGAGAAGTAACGATGGCGAACCACGTGGAAGCAATTCTTGAGCTGGTCGCTACCGGGATGCTAGCTCAGCAAGGCGATCTCATCTGCCTGACCTCCCGCGGTCGGCTTCTTTCCAACGAAGTTTTCGAGCGATTCATTTCCGCGCCTTCCGCGCTATAATCCTGTCCCGAACCCGAGGTGAGGCATGGGTCTCTACTCGCATTACGACGGCTCGCACAATCATCCGGTAAACTGCGCTCTGCACCTGATTGCGATTCCAGTTGGTTTTTCGTCCCTGATCGTGGTCTGGTTCCACTGGATCATCGCTCTGCTCCTAATTCCGACTGCTTTTGCCTTGGCGTGGCTTGGTCATCTGATTGAAGGCAACAACCCCGCGTTCCTTAGCAATCCCGTTCACGTTTTCGTCGCCCCAGTTTGGATGGCAAAGCGAATCTTCAGCAAGCGTGAGGAGAAGCATGTCTGAAGAGCAGATCATCGCGCTGCTGACCGAAATCCGCGATCTGCAGAAGCAGAACACGGAGAACTACAAAATCGCTCTGCAGAACCAGCGTGAGTCGGTCGAATTTCAAAGGTCGTTTGCTGCTCGGCAAAGAAAAATCGTGTTTCTCGTCATCGCAATCGTCATTGTGACGTTCACGATCATGACATTCCTGCCGCAGCTCCTGGGGCGTCGCTAGACCAACCGGTCGGTGTGCGGCTTTTTTCATGGCTGCATTCTCTATGGTCTAATGAGTTCAGCAAAGCGCCTGTACTGTGCGGCTTTTCTCTGCGTTCTTTGCGTTTCTCTGTGGTTAAAAGATTTTGACTTTCAGGAGTAAGTCTTGGATTTCCAGCTGAACGACGAACAGGTTCAACTCAAAAAGTCCGTCCGCGAGTTCGCCGAACGCGAGATCGCGCCTCACGTCCGCAAGTGGGACGATGCCGGCGAATTTCCGCTGGCAGCCATCAAAGAACTCGGCAAGCTCGGTCTCATGGGGGTCGTGTTTCCCTCGGAGTTGGGCGGCGCGGGGATGGGCTATGTCGAGTACGTGACGGCGATCGAAGAACTCTCGCGGGTGGATGGTTCAGTGGGGATCATTGTCGCTGCGCATACATCGCTTTGTTCGAACCACATCTTCCTGGCTGGTAACGACGGGCAGAAGAAAAAATATTTGCCGAAGCTGGCCAGCGGCGAGTTCATCGGCGCCTGGGGACTGACCGAGCCTTCTTCTGGTTCCGATGCCGGCAGCGCACGCATGACCGCGGTTCGGCGAGGCGGGAACTGGGTCCTGAACGGCACCAAGACATTCATAACGAATGGACATTATGCGGACGTGGTCGTCGCGATTGCCGTTACGGATCGCGCAGCGCACACCCACGGACTCTCGGCCTTCGTAGTCGACAAGGGAACTAAAGGATTTCGCCCTGGCAAAAAAGAGGACAAGCTAGGCTTGCGCGCCAGTGATACCGCCGAATTGATCTTTGAAGATTGCGTTATTTCCGCCGAGAACCTGCTCGGCACCGAAGGCCAGGGCTTTGTTGACGCCATGCGCGTGCTCGATGGCGGCCGCATTTCAATCGCGGCTCTTTCGCTCGGCATGGCCGAAGGCGCTTATGAAGCCGCATTGAATTACTCGAAAGAGCGCAGGCAGTTCGGAAAATCCATCAGCGACTTTCAGGCGATCCAGTGGAAACTGGCCGACATGGCCACTGAGATCGAAGCCGCCAAGCTGCTGACCCTCCGCGCCGCCGCCATGAAGGACGCCGGTCTGAAGACTACGCTCGAGTCCTCTATGGCCAAGCTCTTCGCCAGTGAAGTCGCTGTCAAGTGCGCCAACGAGGGCGTGCAGATTCACGGCGGCTACGGCTTCATCAAAGACTATCCCGCCGAAAAGTACTACCGCGACGTGAAGCTGTGCACCATCGGCGAAGGCACAAGCGAGATACAGAGGCTGGTGATTGCCAGACAGTTGCTGAAGGAGTAGTCAACTGAGACCAGGCGTATCAAACTCCGCGCTCTAATTCGAAGACCGTAATCTCCGGCCGAGCACCGATTCGCATCGGGAACGTGATTGTGCCGATGCCTCGGTTGACGTAAAGCTGAGCGTCGCCCTTCTGGAACCACCCACGGATGTAAGGCGTCAGCAAGCGTGCAGCCGCAAGACTGCAATGCTTGAACTCTACGGCCACTTGGCCGCCGTGCGTGTGACCGCTCAGGCTGAGATCAATTCCTAATTGGGTGGCGCGATCGAATGTGTTCGGGTTGTGGCTCAGAAGAATATTAACCGTATTGGGAATCAGCAACCGTTCTACCCCGAAGAGATACTCTTTAGCCTCGTGCCCTGGAGCTTCCATTCGGCCGGCCAGTGATTGGTAGTCCACACCCAACAGATTTAGCTTGCTGCCGGCGGATTCGATTGCGACACGCTGGCCGCGCAAGATGCGAGTCCCCTGGGCTGAGAACAGGCGAGTGATGGAATCTTCCGTTTCCGTGAGCCACTCATGGTTGCCGAGGCAGCCGAAGACACCGAACGGCGCCTTTAGGCCCAAAAGCGCATCTACGACCGCGCCCTGCACGCTCGCATCCCAGGTCATAAAGTCCCCGGTCAGTGCCACCAAGTCAGGCTTCAACCCGTTCGCGATGGCTGCGTAGCGACGAATTTCATCCGCGGCCATGAAGGCGCTGACGTGGAGGTCGGAAAGCTGGACGATGCGAAAGCCCTCGAAGGCCTTGGGCAAGCGCGCTAGCCGGATGCGCTGGTGCGTGACTTCAAGGTTAAGCCGCCCATAGAAAAGGCCGTAGGCGCCGGCAACAAACGGTGCAGCACAGAAAGCCGTTGCGGTTTGCTCGAGGAACCGCCGCCTGCCCGGTAAGGGCAGCTCAAGTCCGTGGGAGCGCTTCTTGAAAGCCCAACCGGCCGCACGCGCCACGCGATTGACAATCCAGAACAATGTGAAGAGGAGAAAGCCGAGCAATGAACCCAACAACCACCACCTAAGTGGCGCCTCTAGCAATGCTGCGCGGAAGGTCAGAGCCGAGCCTTTGCTGGCTTCCTCCCAGGTCAAGAGATTAAAGATGAGCAGGAAGGCATAAGCGGTCAAACCTACTGCGGCCAAAGCTCGGCGCCAGATTTTGCTGGCAATGAGCTTTTGGCCCAACTCGCCTGCGCGGCGGAACCAGAAAACCTGGCTGGCGGTAAAGATCAAGTTGATGCCGATACTAAGTAGGTCGAAGGACTGCTCGATGATGAGCAGCACCGCAGTCCAGGCAAAAACAATTATCAAAGGGATGGCGCGCTTGCGAGCTCTACTGGTGATGAGCATTGTTTCCACGGGGCTCGTCAACGGGCGCAATTATAGACCGAAGGTGCCGTCTGCTCGCCTAGTGTTTGTGGGAAGGTTGTTGTTAAGAACAGTCGTTTAAACTCAAAACCCCATCAATGAGCGTTACAGGGAACTCATCGGCGACTTGCACCGTGGCGATGGTATACAGGAAATTTTCCACAGGCATAATCTGCCCGCATCTATGGGAAACTGGGGGTATGAAAAAACCGGAATTGACGAACCTAGCTTGGCTTGGACCCAAGGAAGAAATGGATCGCGCGAGTCATCGGGTCGGCAAGTGCTCTGAGTGCCTTGAGATTATCTGCGTCGAAAAGGCGGTGACTGAGGCAGAGAGCACGCAACCAGAAACTACAGAGAAGCTCTACGAAGCATTTCGTGCACACGTTAAGCTGAAGCACGCCGAGGATTTTAGCCAAGCCGCATAAAGCCTCAGTGAGTGCAATGGTGGTTTATGTGCGCCGGGATAAACCGGCATGAAGTGGGTCGAAAATCTCCTTCCTCATACTTGATTTCCCAGGGGTTCGACTCGGTAGCCGAGGGTTCGGAGTGTGCGGATCATTCGCGAAGTGCGGGCACGCCTGGACTTTTCGGACACCGCGGGGCCGCGTTCCTCATAGCGAACGCCATTATGCAAAATTATCCAGATCAGCTGACAGAGACGATGAGCGATGGCTCCGATGGTTTTGTTGTGTCCTAAGCGTGGCACGAGGCGACGGTACACGATCTCGAAGATGCTTCCTTTGTGTTTGACGGCAGCATTATTCAGCCTCACACTCGCAGTTTGGCAGACGGCTCGCACTTTACCTCGCCGGCACCAGGGTCTTCGCCGAATTCATGTTGTCATACCGGTCGAAGGCTCGCACCACGACTACATGCTCCTGCATGACCGCATCGCCCGAGAGGGAACTCGCGAAGTCATAATTCTCCGACTTTGCGTCTGAGAGCTGGCCCGTCGGCTCGACAAAGTGCCAGTCTCCAGCGTCAATCGAATACTCCGCGCGTTTGATCACGGAAAAATTATCGGTCGCACGAAACTGGACGCGAAGAAAGTTCTCGCGAGCGGAAGCTTTCAAATCCTGAATCTGCGGCGGGGTGGTGTCCACCTCGAAGCGGTCGCTTTCCTTTTCCGCAGACAACGCTTCGCCCGGCGAATGCGATGGCGCGTCGGAGGCGACAACCTTCACGGTGTATCCGCCGTCGGGGAGCAGTGACGCGTCGAAGGAATAGAACTTCTCCTGCAACCCGTCCTTCAGCAAAATCCAGCGAGTCTGGCCGTCGCCGCGGTAGTAGAGCGAATAAACCATCTGATCATCGTTATCGTCGTGTACCGTCCACTTCATGCCGACTGACTGCCGGTCGTGAGTGGGATTGGCCTGCGGATCGAATCGCTGTCCTGGCTCGAGGTTCGCCGGGCGCGGCTGCGACTGAAAACGGGTGGCAGGCGTGACGGTTACGTCATCAAATTCAGGCGCGACATTCTTGGAGAGATAATTCAGCGTCACGCTTTCAACCGTCGGGGCAGTTGCTCCTGGATGTAGGACTGCCTTCCACTGAACGAATCGGGCTGGAGGCGCAGTGATGTCGGCATCTTTTTGTAGATCAATTTTCTTCCACGTGCTCCAGTTGCGGTCGGGGTTATCCACGTTGCCGCTGCGCGCGAAGAGTTCGACACTGCCTTTGCCGCGGAACTCGGCGCGTCCCCACTTCGAAAAAACTTTCGCGTCGAAGACGTCGCTTTCGTAGGAGCCGTCTGATTCAGGCGCGTTGCTCAGCAGAAAAATCTTGCCGAGGTTACTGGTTGCTGCGTAGAGGCCGCCGTTAGCGGGGGCGAATGCCGTCACCTGATTGGCCTCTGCTTTGGCAAGCTCGGTATAAACACCACGGCCCGTAATAGCGAAGACCTGGCCTTGATTGCCGGTGCCGGCGAGAAGGCGCTTGTCCTTGGTGAATGCCAGCGAGTAAACAAGGTCGTCACGCGAAGTCCACAGGCGCGAGGGAGAGCCGTCAGGAGCGATGCGGTAGACCTCGGAACCGCCGGCAACGCCTGAGCTCGAGGTGTTGACCTGAACGGGAGCTTCCGCAGGGGGATTGTTCGGCGCGGCTGCGCCAGCAGGTGGACTCGAAACCGGAATCGTGAGAGGCGCGTTCGAAGCAGCACCGCCAGTGCGCTTTTCTCCTGCTGCGGCGAAATAAATGTTGCTAGAGTCATCGAGAGCCAGGCTGGTGATCTCGCGCTTGGGAGCGCTGTAGAGGACGAAACCCTCGCCTTTGGGAGTGATCCGGTAGATCAGGCCACTGCCGTCGGAACCGGCGATCAGGTTGCCCTGCGCGTCGAAGGCGAGGACACGGATGTGAGGCTCGTCGCTTTTGAAAAACAGGGAATGCTGGCCGTCGGGGGTGACACGGAAAATCTCGCCATGATCACCTGTCGCGACATAGAGGTTTCCGGAGTCGTCCAAAGCGAGCGCCCAGATGTACTTGGTTTGAGGGTCGAAGAATACCGAGGATTTCCACTCACTCTGATTGCCTCTGCTGGCGGGAGAAACGCCCGCAGCCGCATGAGTAGAGGACGGCTCCAACTTGTAAACCTTCCCGTCGGGATTCGTTGCCGCATACACCACACCGTTCTTAGCCATCACCAGCGCCTGTACAAGCAACTCCTGCGGCTGGAAGATAGCGACTGGTTGAGATCCCGAGGTGATTCGGTAGACGCGCGCTGGAGAGCCTGTCGCGGCATAAATCTCGCCTTGTGCGCCAGTCGCGATCGCCCAAACCGCGCTCGAAGGAGTGCTGGCCGTCAGCTTGAAGCCGGGGGCAAGCTCGAGCGTGCCTCCACTCGAAATGGCAACGCCGTGAGCCGTGCCTTTGAGGAAGTCCTCGTATTTGGATTGTTCCCAGGTGCGGGTGCCTTCGGAGAACGAAAGAGTTGCGGTGAGCACGAAGAGGGCGAGCAAGGAAGATTTCATAGGAGAAAAATCAGGGTATCACGCGGTTTGTCGCTGCAATGCCAGCTATCTTGCAAGTCATTTTCACCACAGGGATAGAGCGCGTTTCTAGTTTTCTCTCTGTGCCCCTGTGTCTCTGTGGTGAAAACCGGGTGGGACAGGAATGTCCGACCCACACGGAATCATTTAATCGTGATCGGCAGCAGCTGCGCACCCGAGACAACGAAATTCAACGGCGGTGTCGCCGTCTCACTCACCGAAGACTGTCCCCGCACAGTCATGTCCTCGGGGCCACGCATGCCGTCCATGACGTTCATCACCGAAAGCGGAAGCGCGGGCATAACTTTATCGGCAACCATGGCTTCAGGTTCTTCGTTTAGGACCGAAACATACACGCGGTTATTTGTATGCTGCTTGTTAAGGACTCCGATGGTCGAGGCCAGGTCGAGTTTCTGTGCCGCTCCCGGACCGCGGTGTATGCGGTCAAGCACATCGCCATCGCTAACCAGGATGCGGAGGGTCGAGCCTTTGGATGCTGAAGTTGGAATGCGAACGGGCACATGCTCGATGACAGCCTCGCCGCGATAGGGCCGCAATAGAACCTCGACTGTGACTTCATCTCCGGGCCTTGCCTCGTTCACGTCGGTTCGCGCACTCTCAAGCCGAGCCCAGCGACGCTCGTTGCTGACTTCGAAATCCAGCTTCAGGCCGGTGATATCGGGAGTGTTATACGGATTATCGTAAATCCGGCTAAAGCTGCCGCCAATTGAAAGTGCAGCAAGAAATGCCGCTGGTTGATTGCCGTCGGCACTCGAGAACATGTCTTGTAATTTGACTTGAGGGAACCCCTCAACGCTTATGTCCCCCTTCATCGCATAGGTTGTCTGATCGCCGTACTCGTTGACGCCGTGCAGCGCATTGAATACTGTCGTCGAAATTGCGATGGGGCTCAGGCGCGCGTTATTCAGCACTTCATAGTGAAAGGTCTTGTCGGTTGTTCCGCCATGAATGGTCAGCGTGACCGGGATCATCTCCGGTTTCTTGCCAAATTCGCCCATGATGCCGGTATGACGGTCCTGCACAAACGAACCAACGGTCTCTGTCGCGTTTACGATCTTGAAAGCGTTCAGTGGCGAAGGCAACGTGGCTAATACCTGCGCCTTGGTCATAGGCAGGTTGACCATGCCGAACTGGAGCAGCGGATGTCCGCAGGCCAGCAGGTGCTGGGCGTCAATATAGGTCACAGTGCAGGTGGCGGCGATATCCATGTCTCCGCGAACGAGGATGGCGCTGACCGCCGAGCCAGGTTCGAGCGGTTCCGGTTGCTTCGTATCGTTAGCCGAACCAACTCCTAGCACGGGAACAACGCCTTCCGACGCGAACTGTGGCGCGAATTTCTGTACTGCATCTTCGGAAAATCCGCTGAACACGAGCGGGGTTTCTATCGGCTTCAAATAGTTGGCGAAATTCTGAGCGCTCACCGAAGGAAGTCCGGGACCAGAGGTCTTGGCCGCAAATGAGGGAATCGACTTTGCCTGTACCCGTACGCTTGCGGGTGCACTGTCGAGTGCGCTGATCTCAAGCATTTCGGAAATTGGAGTCACGCCGGCGATCGGTTCCTTGGAGAACTCTCCGATCCGGAATGCGACGGCACCGGCAAGTTTTCCGTCGAAATAAACCGGGCTCCCGCTCATGCCAGCCACCACGCCGGTGTATTCAGCTTTTGCTCCGCCGAGCCGCACCAGAATGATGTCACCCTTGGGCCCATTGGCATTCTTGAGGACGCCTAGGACTTCAACATCCATTGGCTCGGGCTTGGTGCCCTGAAAAACGGTATAAGCTACGCCCTTCATATCAGCGTGAATCTGGCTGACGGAGATCGTATCGACCGCTTTGGGCACTTGCGCAAGGCTAAGGTTGAAAAAACTCAGGAGAGCTACTAGAAAGGCGTACACTACTACAGGCACGAGAGCGGCTCGTCTCATCTTGTCCACCAGGACCTGGTGCAGTCCCTTAATACTGAATTTTGCCTCGCTTCAGCTTTTGCCGGCAGGAGAGGTCGGACGCAGGCAAAACATCCCAATCGCGAAGCCGTGCGTCTATACTAGCATGGCGTTTGCCAAGAGGGCCTAATGTTTTCAACAGTTTTTTCGCTGCTTTCGATCAAAAAAGCTGCTCGGTTGCGCAAGATTTTGCCGCTCGGAGTAATTGCGCTGGCTTTGGCTGTAATGCCAGAGTTCGGCTTGGCGCAACAAGACCAGAGCAATCAGTCGGGAGCCTCTCAGCAACAACAGAATCCGAACCAGCAGGAGGCGCCACCAGAGGCTGGTGGGCCAAACGGAGAAGTTGGGCCGTACGGTATCCCAAAGAAAGGCGAAGAGCCTCCCCCGCCACCTCCGCCCTCCCGGCCCAAGAAGATCGAAGGCATGCCGGACTACTCCATCCACGTGGATGTGCCCCTGGTGACGGTCCCAGTGATGGTCACAACCAAAGACGGGCAGTTTATTCCGAATCTGAAGAAAGAGAATTTCCGCGTTTCTGAAGATGGGCAGCCGCAGAAAATCAACGACTTTAAGATTGAGGATGCTCCGATCACGGCCGTGCTCCTCGTGGAATTTGCCACAAACTACATGGCTTACCAGGCGTTGGAGGCTTCCTATGTGTTCGCCAGCACGTTGAAAAAGGACGACTGGGTGGCGGTGATCGACTACGCTATGAAGCCGGAGATCCTGGTTGACTTCACTCAGGACAAGAATGGGATTCGGCAGGCATTGAACGGGCTGCGCATCCCGATGGGGTCTGAGACGTGGGAGTACGAAGCTTTATACGACACCCTTGATCGCCTTGATCGCGTCGAAGGCCACAAATACCTGGTTCTCGTGAGCACCGGCATTGACACCGGTCTGAAGCTCAACCTCAGCCAGATCCTGAATAAGGTCAAAACCACCAAAGACGTGACCATCTTCCCGATCAGTGTTGGGTGGCTGATTCGCGAATACTGCGAGACCCACGGTTGCACAGGATATTCGCATGGTATGGCGAGCTATGGCATGCAGCGTATCGATTACCTGCAAGCGGACAATGAAATGCAGACCTTCGCCAGACTAACCGGCGGGCGATTCTATCAGCCGCGTTTCGAGGGCGACCTGGTTGACACGTTCAAAGACATTGCTCAGGACATTCGCCACCAGTACACGATCACCTACCATCCGACCAACCCTAAGCTGGATGGCTCGTACCGGAAGTTGAAGGTGGAAGTGGTTGCGGAAAATGGCGAACAATTGAAGATTCGCGATCAAAAGGGCAAAGACGTGAAGTACCAGGTCATAGCCCGTGAAGGCTACACGGCGAAGCACCAGGTGGAGTAAGGCAGTGGTCAGTGGTCGGGGCAGTGATCGGTTGCGCTAGTTTTACTGGCGCTGCTTCAATGCACCAGATGATCCAACACAAAGAAAATTCCCACCCCTAGAAGCACCACCAGCGCCATTTTCCCACCAGGCTCGCGATTGACTTCTGGCATCAGATCGGACGCTGCAACGTAGATGGTCACTCCTCCTGAAAGGGGTAGTCCGATTCCTACGTGCCGTTGGAAGACCGCCATCGTCAGCACGCCGGCAAAGGTAGCTGCGCCCAGCAGCACAGAAGCGCCCCAGGCCAAGCGGCGGCTGCGTCCGCTGGCCAGCATGACGGAGGCGATGGTGAACCCCTCGGGAATTTTGTGAAGGAAGATTGCTACAAAGATCATCCAGCCGAGCCAAGTTGACACGATGAAGCCGGAAGCAATGGCAATTCCGTCAAAGAACGTGTGAATGACCAGCCCAAGCAGCACCGAATAGCTTTTGTGCGCGGCGACGAACTCGTCATGATGCGTCTCCTCGCCGAAGTGGAAGTGCGGAGTCACGGTGTGCTCGAAGAAATGCGTGATGAGATACCCGGCTAGAATCAGAAGCGGAGCGTCCTTCTCGCGGAGGTCAAAGCTCGCGGGAATGATTTCGAGGGTTGCGGTCGCCAACATGAATCCGGCGCCTAGTGCCACGAAGTATTTTAAGTAGGAGCGGTCCCAGTTTCTCTTAACAATGATCGTTCCGCCGAAAACATTCGCGGCGGCAGCAGTCGAGCCGAGCAGAAGACTGAGAAGGACCGGGTGCATGGACGGGGAATGATAACAGAGCGGTTAGCTCTCAGCCTTCAGCCTTCAGCTATCAGTTAAACCAAAACCTCGTCCTTCCTGCGTGCCCATCGGTAAAGCAGAGACTCTTCATTCCAAATCGCTTGGCTCGCACTTTCATCCCGTCAGGTCTCAGTTGGCATTGCCCGGCGGTCAGTTAGGCTCACTGTGCGGAGACTACGGTTTACCTGATGGCTGACGGCCGATGGCTGACGGCTAGTTTTTTCCTCGTTTTCCTTCGACTTCCACAAGCAAGTTTTTGCGTCCACAGGATTCGCACAGCCGCCTCGTGATTTCCGATTGTGCAAATTCATTACATAAGCGAAAGTTCAATCACTGCAGGCGTGAATGTTACGCTGCCAGTGATCGCGAAAGGCTGATTCTGCGGCAGTGATTCCCAGAGCGGCCAGAGCGGCCCGAAAAGCTTGGTGAACGGATCGAAAGATTCGGGATCGGCAAACTGGACGGGTTCGCATGAGCAAAGCTCAGGGACGAACTGCCGAGGTTCCCTAGACGTGAAAGCGTTGCGGGCACCCGGGCGTTGCGGCCTCCTCAGAAACGGTCTCGCATGGCGGGACTGCAATCAGCCGCGTGATCGGATGCAAACGCGTTTTCGGGCGCGTATGTGTCCTCGCAGCTTAGAGCCGGCATCGGAACGGTGGCAACATCGGAACGAAACGGCACGGAGCGCGGCCAGGCAGATGTGAGATTCACGCTTGCAAATGCGGTCCGGGTGGCTGGCCCGGACCGCATTTTGCTTTTTTGTCGTTGGTCGTTGGTCGCTAGTAGTCGGACCTCTGTGGTTTTCTCTGTGTAACTCTGTGCCCTCTGTGGTGAAATTTCCGGCACTCCTTAAAGCTGTGGGCTCGGACCAATCGCTCAAAACAGATTAACCACAGAGAACACAGAGTTACACAGAGAAAAACCACAGAGTGCCGACGTCACAAACGTTTGGCATTGAACTTTCGCCATCTATTCGCTTAAGCTAGTTGCCAGAAAACTGGATTGCCATTCTTCGTTTTGAAAAAAATGAATTTCGGTTTCGTTTTCCAACACACTTTCCGATCATCCACAACCACATCACGCGTACTATCACGTTCGCGCTGGCCAAAATTTCTCGAGGACAAAATCAGAGCGATCTAAGTGGCAACCACTGACTACATCTCGGCTCAGGCACTTCCGGCGAACTTAGAAGCCGAGCGGTCGATCCTCGGTGCGGTCCTGCTCGACAATCTTTCCTACAACCAAGCCGCTGAGCACCTGAAGCCGGAAGATTTTCTGCTCGACTCCCATCGCCGCATTTATTCACGGATGGTGGAGCTCGCGGATTCGTCGCGGTCCATCGATCTCATTACCCTGGCCGAAGAACTCGGCCGGTATGGCGAACTCGAAAGTATCGGCGGAGCCGCGTATATCACTTCCTTACTCGACGGCGTCCCCGACCGTCCGAGCATCGAGCACTACATCAAGATCGTCCGCGACAAGTCTTTGCTTCGCGGACTCATTCACGCGGCTACGGCTGCGATCGCGCGCGCCTCGGAGCAAAGCGATCCCGCCGAAGAGATTCTCAATGACACCGAAGCGCAAATCTTCCAACTCTCCGAAAAGCGCATCGGCCGCGGCTTCATGGGCGTGCAGGAGATCGTGCGCGAATCGTTCGGGTCGGTGGATGCGCTGCTACAGCGCGGTCGCCGCATCACCGGTCTTGAAACGCACTACGCCGATCTGGATGAGAAGACCAGCGGTTTTCAAAAGTCCGACCTGATCATCATCGCCGGCCGGCCTTCGATGGGAAAAACTTCATTCGCAATGAACATTGCCGAGAACTCCGCCATCGAAGACGCGAAGACGGTGGCCGTGTTCTCGCTCGAAATGTCAAAAGAAGCCCTGCTGCAGAGAATGCTATGCTCGGTCGCGCGAGTGGATGCGCACAAGTTTCGCACCGGGTCTCTCTGGCAAGATGACATCCGCAAAATCGCACAGGCGCTTGAAAAACTCAGCCAGGCCCCGATTTTCGTTGACGACAGTCCAGGCATTACCGTGAGCGAGATGCGCGCCAAAGCCAGACGCTTGCAGCAATCGAAGGGCGCGCTCGATCTGGTCGTCGTTGACTATCTGCAGCTTATGTCCGGCGGCGGGAAGCGTTACGAGAACCGCACCCAAGAGGTCTCGGCCATCTCTCGCGGATTGAAAGCGCTCGCTAAAGAGTTACAGGTTCCGGTTGTCGCCCTCTCGCAGTTGAGCCGTGCACCTGAAAGCCGTGGTTCCGGAGACCACCGTCCGCAACTCGCCGATCTCCGCGAATCTGGGTCAATTGAGCAGGACGCCGATGTTGTGGCGTTCATCTTCCGCGAAGAGGTCTACAAACCCGACGACCCCGACCTCGAAGGCATAGCCGAGGTCATCATCCGCAAGCAGCGCAACGGGCCGACTGGAACGGTAAAGATGGCATTCCTGAAGAGTTCGACCCGGTTTGAGTCGCTGGCTGGCGGAGGCGAAACCTTTGACGAATAGACTCGCGCTGCCGAGAAATTGGGCTCGACATTGTGATCGAAATCACCTGTGGAAAGATTGTGGAATGCTGCGCTCTCGATGCCGAATTTCAGGAAACCGACCGCTTGGTCGGATAGCACGAAAGTTGTAGATGCGAGTAAGTGGATAGCTTGTAGCAACTTACACGAAAGTGCTAGAACGGTTTTGCGTAAGTACTGAAGTTACAAGACTTTAATATTTCCAAGAAGTTTTGCACATGCGGGTAGCGGAAAAGTCGAAATGCCGCTCTCGGGCTCTTCGTCGGTTTCGTGGCCATGCGGCGGCGATTTGATGAGTGTTAATTGGCGATTGCGGTACGATATTGCCGCATGAAACCCTCAGTTGTGGCAGCAGCCGCTGCCCTCTTGCTTTTTGCCCAGAACCGGTTGTGGGCAGGCAACGAGGCAGCCGAACAGCTGCTCACCAGCGCCGAACAGCAGGGGTAACCTTTTTCGCGACAACAGAAGCCCCATTCTGCTGGAAGTAAGCTTCGTCGCCCAGCCAAGACGTACCTGTCCACGGTCACTTAAGCTGGCGATGGGCAGCGAAGGATCGGTGGTGGCGCAAGGTTGATCTCGGCGACTTCCAACAAATCGAAATTCGCAGTGACGAGAAACTCTACACGATCCGCAATTTGCCTTTTACACCGTTTCGCGTGGGCGAACTCATCAGCTTGCTCCAGTTTGCGCCCAGCCCATCTACCGGCTCTACGACCGTGAAAAAGCAGAAGCAACGGATTGAGAACGGCATTGATATGAGCTGTGTGCGGATGAAAAGCGATGCTGGTCGGGACGATTCACGCGAGATTTGCGTCGACACCGCCTCTCGCGACATCGTCACGGTTGATTGGAAGAGCCGCCAGACGAATTGCTTAGGGAACAGTTCGCTGATTACTTCGAGTTCGATGCGCATCGGTATCCGCGCAAGCTCGATTTGGTCGTCAATGGGAGTAAAGCGATCACGGCACACGTGGACGAACTAACGATAGCCGCACTCGATGAGCGATTACTTCTCCCTCCCAAAGGGGCCGTTGAGCGGCGTCAGTGTGGGGGAATGAAACACGCTATTCCAGTGAGCACGCCTGATCCGATGTACCCGAAATCTGCCAGTCAGAACAAGATAGGCGGGGACCCATCGTCGCAATGACTGTCTTGACCGATGGCTCTGTGGCGGACATTCAACTTATGGGACGTTCTGCCCGATCTTTGGACGAAGCGACTCTCGACACGCTGAAACGCCGGAAGTTTAAACCTGCTATGTGCGGAACCGAACCCGTCGTCTCGACATTCAAGTAGTTGTCAGTTTTAGGGTGGAACGAATCCTTGCGGATACTTTGAGCGAACCTGGAGGCGCTCGCCCCAATGACTGTTAAAGCGATTTATTGACAACTGACCGTCAGTTCATTTTCCTGAATCTCACCGCATGGGGTCATCGCACTGGTTTTGATTGGGTCTCAGAGACCCACACACAACTACTTCAGCATTGTTAAATACAAAGCATTGCTTCCTGAGCGCAGGTCTTTTCCGTAAGAGAAAGCCACTCCGGCGCCGAATACGCGCAACTTGATTTGTGCCCCAGTGTCCCACAGCCACTCGTGCGAACCTAACATTGAGACAGAATCGGTGATCTTACCGGTATCTAGAAATGGCCCAATCTTCAAGTTCACAATTCCATTTGAATAAAGATTCTTGTCGGTTTCCCAGTTGGCGAGGAAATAATTGCGTCCCAGAGGCGCGCTGCCTTTGCGGCCGTCGTAGGTGCCGATGTGCGCACGCATCAGAAGGTCGTTATCCCGCTCGAGTCCCAGCATGAAAAGCTCATCGAACGGGACGGTTCCGAAGGTCTTGCCGGCGCGAACTTGTTGCCGCATCTCGTAGTCATCCCCTTCTGCGCATGGGAACCAGTGCCATCCTAGCAACCCTTCGAGCTTTTCGGAAGTTTGCACTGGTTGCGACCACAGACGTGCGACCTGCGACGACACCCTTGCTTCCCCCGTGAATCGCCTCTCGGGCATGCGCCAGAGAGTAGTGCTCAATGCCGCCACTTGTTTGAGCTGATAGCCGTCGGCCAGCAGCTCTGGGTTCAAGGTAGTCCCAGCGACGACGTTGCGGAAATCACGATGCGAAAATTCCGCACCAGCAGACCCCTGCCACTGTCCGCCTGCGTACGACGCCAGATTAAACCCCAGTACTTCGCGACGCAGGTTCAAGCTCCCAAGGGGCGATGCGCCGGCATTCAGAATCGTCCAGTTTTCGTTACGCAGATCAGCCGTGATCTCGTAACGATATTTGGCGCTGTGGTGGAATGGGCTCGAGAACCGGGCAGAAGCCCGCCGTTTATCTGGATCCCAGCGAAACAGGGACTGCAAATTCACCGCCTCATGGTGAAGGTTGTAGTACTCGGGAGTGACGGTGAGGAACGGCAATCCACGCAACAACAGAAATAATGCTTCCCACTTAGTGCTGCCGAAGCCATTACGCTCCTGATTGCGGAACGAGACATCGAACTTGTCATCTTCGCGAGCACGCAGATCGAATTGGTAACGTGAGAAGATCCCGAGAGATCGGATACGCGCGTCCGTCGCGTGGAAGTCCGGACGTTGCAACATGCTGGCAGGCGAAAATGCGAACGCTCGATCGAGGAGCGCGGGTGACACCTGGGGCGGAGGATCAATCCTTAATTCCGCGACCTGCGGTTTGCCGACTCGGTTCCAGTACTCTAGGGAGCCATCCAGATTCCCTTGAAGAAAATAGATCGTTCCGAGAAAGTTGTTCGCGTAGATGTCTTGCGGGGCGAGCTTGAGGGCCTGCCGCAGCCGATTCGCGGCCCGAGGATAGCGCTTCTGCTTGAATGCCACTCCCGCCAGTTCGATGGGGAACCGTGGATCCTGTGGGGCGAGTTTGAGTCCGGACTGGAATGCGATCTCCGCCTCGTGCCAACGCTCCAACCGAGCCAGAGCTGTGCCGTAGTAGAAATTCAAGTCGGCTGAGCGCGGGCGCACTCGATCCAGAAGTCGAGCGATCTCCAGCCAGCGTTGCTCGGCTGCGAGTTGCCGGACTTCGTCGGCCGACGGAATTGCAGTGGAACCAGTTTGAGCGAACAAGTGCAGGCAGCTGCAGAGCAAGACAAGGAAAATGTTCAACCTTTGCCCACACCAGGCACGTTGTATTCGGTATCCGGGGTCCGCGTTTTTCAACATCGCCGATGGTGACATGAGGCAGGGCGGCGGCCCACCCAGTTCAACGGGCCGAAAAGGAAGATCTCAGATGCAGATCGAACTGAATAACAAGCCTGGTGTCGACTTAGGACGCGCCAGTGCGCGGAAGCGCCAGCAGAGTCCAATGCCCGGCATCTTTCCACTCATGCTCGAAGGTTGAACGGTCCTCCTTGAGGAGCTTGCGTTGTGCGGGATCGTTCAGAAGCACAAGCTGGCGCTCCTCGTCCAGTCCGGCAACCACCACATAGTGAAGCGGTACCATCGCGCCCGGCCTCAATGCAACAATCAGGGGCCGCCCCTTTCCCAAGTGTTGCTTCAGATCCGACCATTCTCCATCGAAGGCGAACGTGACATATCCGTTCCGTTGAAAATATCGCTCCATGTCAGAAGCATAGATCCCGTGCGCTGCATCCGAGTGCAACTCGCGCTGGATCTGTGCAGTCTCGGTGGTCGGATCGCCTGATCGACCCTGTTGCGACTGCCAGTACCGCAACACCATCGCGATTGTGGCGGCACCGCAACCATTCTTTTCCTGCTTCACAAAGGGGACGTCAAGCCAGATGCCCGAGCGGTCAGCGGCGAAAAGGACGCCGCTGACGCACAACGTCAGGATGATCGTGCGGATGACACGTGGCATTCGATTCCTACTAGCGCACAGCCACAATAATCAGAATCAAAGCGGCGATGAGGACCAGGATAATAATCAGGTCCCGGTCAGTGAGGTTGCCGGCAGCGAAGTCGGCTTGTGCCTTCTGCGCTCGGGACGCCAGATTTGCCAGTTCGTCATCGCTAAGGCTGGCCACTGCTTTCCTCACCTGTTCCGGGTCTGTATGGGCCGCCTTCAGTGCGCTCTGCGCTCTTTCCGATGAGAAAAACTCATTCAACGTATCCAGGTTCTGCTGCCTCGATCGTGAGGCGTTCACCGCCGCTTTCTGTAATTCGGAAGGACTCACCACGTGTTCGGCGGCCTGGGCAAAGAGCCCTTGAGGAATGGTAAGGAGCGTAACCAGAACACCAGCCGTCAGAGTTCGCACGCATTGCTTGGGATCAAAGTGCATCTCTTGCACCCTCCAAAATAGATGTGCGGCCAGATTTAAGAATTCTACATGATTGGCGATTGCACTCGATGACGGGCAAACTGGAAGGTGGCTGTTGTAATCCGGCGATTTCACTCATTTGCTCGTTGCAGCCGTGAACCTCACCAGCACCGACAGTGTCTCGGTCACGCGGTTTCAAACTCGCCTGCCAGTTCCTGGTGCTTCTCACGTGCGGCTTCAACCAACGCCTCAAAAATCGCGCGCGAGTGCTCATCTTCGTCGAAGGAACGTTCAGGGTGCCACTGCACGGCGAGCACGAAATGATCAGGCGACGTGCCCTCTAACCCTTCGATAATGCCGTCGTCCGGGCATCGGGCAACGACCTTCAATCCATCACCAACGGCCTCCGCGGACTGGTGATGGCTCGAATTGGCGGGCATTGTACCGGAGCCCACAACCTCGGCGAGTGTTGAACCCTCCTCAACCTCCACCTGATGCGCCACGGGCACCTTCCGCCCGGCTTCATGATTCACCGCCGACTCAATGTGCTGCAACAGCGTCCCGGAGCGATACACATTCAAAATCTGCAAGCCGTAGCAAATTCCCAGCAACGGCTTGCGCATGTTGTACGCGTCTTGAAGCAGCAGTTCATCCACCGTGTCGCGCTTGGGGTCAGCGGGTTCGGTCTTCGGATGCTTTTCCGCCCCAAACTTTGCCGGATCAACATCCGCCTTGCTGCCTGGAAGCAGGACTCCATCACAACGCTCGATGAGTTTCATCACTTCGGCTGGAGCTCGATCCAGCGGAATCCGCACCGGTTCGCCTCCTGAAAGCTCGACGGCGCGCTCATATTGTGGAATGGCGCGCAAGGCATAGTCGGGATCGCCGCCATGCGGAATCGGAATGGCAATTCGCGGTTTCATTCCCATGAGTTCAACTGGCCCGTTCAATTCCTTCGAGTGTCTTTACCTGCCGGTAATGCCTTATCTCCATAAGGGCGGATGAGACTAGGACGACCGCCGCAACCGCCCCAGCCACCGGCAAAGCGACGAATTTATAAGCAAGCGTCATGTTCGGATGGACCTCTCGCAATCTTGCCGCGAGCACCACACCGCTGATACCAAGCAATAAGCTGACGGCGAACGAAAGCAGCGTAATGATGAACGTCACCAGCAACACTCGAACCGGGATCAAGTACCAACGCTGCGGCGAACCTTGAATTGCTGCGAAAGACATTACTTCTAAGCTATCACCGCAGGTTGCGAAACGCATGTCCTGTGCGCGCGTTGCGCTAGAATAACCACAATGGCAACGCAAGCCACTCAAGCAATCACGCGTCCTGCGGCTGAAGTCGTGCGCGAGACACCCGTTTCTCAGGCCGCAAATGGAATCTGTTACGCGGTCTCCGGAGACATGAACATTCCCGTCGAGGAACTGGAACGAATGGTGTCGGTCGTGCCGAATTCAATCGCCGGCGCGTTGGACCGCAAAGCCTACTATTTCGTTCCGCTCACGGTAAACCAGGGGGATCAGACTGTTATCGCTGATCGCTACGACGTCGCTCTAAGCGACAACGCCGTCTGCCATCGCAACCTTGAACTCGGCGGATCGCAATGCGTGTTTATCTCGACGCGCTTGATGGACGACAAATTTTCGATCGCTTTCGAGTTCTACATTAATGTCGGTCACGCATTCGTTGAACGCGCCGGTGTTTCGCGCGAGTTCTCAGAACTCGCGTGGAAGCAGGCGGAAGGCAACGTTCGTGGCGAGACATCGCTCGACGCCTGGGAATCGCGGAAAGTTTCAACCGCGCCAGCTCCTGAAGCCGAAAAGCACAAGAATGACTACTTTGCTGCGACATTCTCCGACGCGATTTCGATTTACCTTTTGTCCTTGTTTCTAGACGTTGATTACCACGACCTGCGCGAACGCGACTATCCTTTGCTTGCGCCGAATGCGTTGGCTGAACGCCTGCGCAAAATCAATGAGATGTTCCCGCCGAATCCCGGCGCTGAGTTTGCAGTGTTTTACCGCCGGCGGGGCTGAGCGCGCTTACTTGCCAACTATCACGAGTTCACTGTTCTCAATCCGCAAACTCGCCACGCCCTCAGGCAATTTCAGCTGATCGCGCTGCTCCGCCAGTTTTTTCTGCAACGCCGAATTTACCAACGATACGGGAATGTTGAAATCGCCAACCTTGAATTCCGTGGGATCAAAGGTGACATATCCGTCCTGCGATCCCAGGTGTCCGGCAAGCGTGACATAAATATCCTGCCCTGCTACCTGCGTTGTGAATTGTCCTCGCGCCACATCGCCAATGAGCTGCACCTGATATCCCTTAACTTCTACTCGCCCGGGACCGATGACGGTGTCAGGTGATGAAGGAGTTGTCCTGACCGCCTTCGTGACCGGTCGAGCAGGCACCCCGCCCATGGACTGCGCCAGTTCCGCGCTGACCTCTTCTGAAGTAAAGTGAACTTCCTCCGGGGCGCCGCCCTCCGTTCTTGGCGCTTCAAGTTGCGCGATCTTCTGGTCGAAAGATTGCGCGTTCGCCTGCGCGGCCTCGAGACTTTGCGGCGCTGCAACCGGCATCGGCTTGCTCATGACCTGATAGATGGTGATCGCGCCGGCCACCAGCGTGACGGCAGTGAAAACGCGTTTGACGGTGATTTTCATTTCCCACGCACCCTTCTCCATCCACAATCGTAGGAGGAAAGCGCGGGGGCGGAAAACGTGACTGAAGGTATTGGCCTGACGGCGCGTCAGCCCAGCTTCTTTGCGACGAGCTGATTCACCAATTGGGGATTGGCCTGGCCTTTGGAGAGCTTCATGACTTGTCCGACAAAGAATTGCGCGACGTTTTTCTTTCCCCCGCGATACTGCTCGACCTGTTTGGGGTTGGCGGCTATCACTTCGTCCAGAAATTTCTCGATCGCAGATGTATCTCTCGACTGCGCTGGCCGGCCTTCATCTTCATAGACAGCGGCGAAGTCCTTCCTGCGCTCGAAGCATAGATCGAAAAGATCTTTGAGCATCTTGCTCGAGATAACGCCGGTTTCGAGCAGATCGGCGCCTTCTGCAATGCCCTTCATGGAAATCGGTGACTGCTCAATCTCGAGCCCTTTGGCCTTGAGCCGTCCCAACAATTCGCTTTGCACAAGATTGGCAACGCGCTTGGGATTTTTTGCTGATTTGGCAGCCGACTCAAACTGATCGGCCAGCGTTCTCGTCAACGTTAGTGTGTACGCGTCGCCGGCGGTGATTCCGTAATCCGCCATCATTCGCTTACGTCGAGCTTCCGGCAACTCAGGGAGCATGGTGCGAATCTGGGTCCGCCATTTCTCGTCCACAACCAGAGGGAGCAGATCGGGCTCAGGAAAATAGCGATAATCATGCGCCTGCTCCTTCGAGCGCATGCCGTAGGTCTTGCCTTCTACAGAGTTGTAGAGCCGTGTCTCCTGCGTGACCTTACCGCCCGATTCGATCAGTTCAACCTGCCGATCGATTTCATACTCCAGCGCCTCACGAATAAAGCGAAACGAGTTGACGTTCTTCACTTCGGTCTTGGTGCCGAATTTCTTCTCCCCGCGTGGACGCACGCTGACATTGGCATCGCAGCGTAGCGAGCCTTCCTCCATGTTCACGTCACTGACGCCTGTGTAAAGAATGATTTCCTTCAGGCGGGTGAGGTATTCATACGCCTCTTCGGGCGAAGCAACATCTGGTTCGCTGACGATTTCAATCAGCGGGACGCCGCTGCGGTTGAGATCGATGGCGGTCGTGTCCGCCGCGCCGACGAAGCCCTCGTGCAGGCTCTTACCAGCGTCTTCCTCGAGGTGCACTCGCGTAATGCCGATCTTCTTGCGCTGTGGGGCGACGGGCGTCCCCGCCCGTCCTATTTCGATCTCGATGAACCCATGCTCCGCCAGCGGCTTGTCATACTGCGAAATCTGATATCCCTTCGGGAGATCGGGATAGAAGTAGTTCTTGCGCGCGAAGACTGATGTCTCGCGAATCTCGCAATTCAGCGCCATCGCCGCCAGTGTGGCAAACTCAACTGCTTTCCGATTTAAAACTGGAAGCGCTCCGGGCAACCCAAGGCACACGGGGCACACGTTCGTATTAGGCGGATCACCGAAACGCGTCGAACAAGAGCAGAAAATTTTCGTCGCAGTCAATAATTGGACGTGGACTTCCAGGCCAATGACCGGCTCGTATTTGGACGGCGCCGAAACCGTGCTCTCAACGGATGTTGCCATGTCCAGAAGATTATAGGAGATTGGAAGCCGTCGTTGGTCGTTAGTCGTTGGTCGTTGGCTAAGGGCGGCTCGACTTTTGCGGTCGTAATCGGAGAGCAAACGAAGAAAAAATCGGTTTGAAATGAGATGTTGCTGCTTTACGAGTTGGCCAACGACCAACGACTAACTACCGACGACCGACGACTACTTAATCTCCATCACTTCCTTTTCTTTTGCCTTGCACATATCTTCCATCTTCTTGATTTCGTCGTCGGTGAGCTTCTGAATTTCGGCGGAGGCGCGCTTCTCGTCATCTTCGGTGATCTTCTTATCGCGAAGGGCTTTCTTGATTGCGTCGTTCCCGTCGCGGCGGATGTTGCGGACTGCCGTACGGTGTTCTTCGAGGACTTTGTGCAGGTGCTTCACCATGTCTCGCCGCCGCTCTTCGGTCAATGGAGGGACTGGCACGCGAATGATCTTGCCGTCGTTCATCGGATTAAGGCCCAGCTCGGCCCCACGTATCGATTTTTCGATTGCTGACAGCTGTGTGGGATCGTACGGCTGCACAGTGATGAGCTGCGGCTCAGGCGCATGAACGGTTGCGACCTGGTTCAGCGGCATTTGCGAGCCATAGGCTTCTACGCTTACCCCGTCGAGCATGTGCACCGAGGCGCGACCTGTACGCGTTGCCACCAGCGCTTTGCGGAAATCGTCAACCGCTCTATCCATGCGGGTTTTGAGCTGGGTATAAGTATCCTTAAGTCCGGGAATTGCAGCCATCGTGGGCTGGGCCATGTTCAACTCCTGCGTAACAGTTAGAAACGCTGAATTATAAACTGAAGGATGCTGACGTGAGACCATTCGAGCTTCGCTCGGCTTCGCACGGGTAGGCAGCCTGTGCCACACAAGCGCCGAAAAGTAATATTGTCTTTGCCTTTAGGGAGTGCGTTTTCCATGGCAGAGAGCAGCATACTCAAGCAATGGACTGACTTCTACGTGATCGTCGGTTCGTCCGCGGGCGCGCTTACCGGCTTGCAGTTTGTCGCTATAGCACTGATCGCTGAGAGCGAGGGTGCTCGCAGCATGACCGCAATTCGTGCTTTCGCTACGCCAACAATAGTCCATTTTTGCCTCGTCCTTCTGATCTCCGCGATTGTCAGCGCCCCCTGGAGTGGGACATCCAGTGCTGCGGTGTGCCTGGCAATTTGTGGCGCCGGTGGCGTGGCATACGCGGTGAGAGTCATTTCGCACGCGCGAAGACAAAGCGGCTATGCTCCGGACTTCGGCGACTGGATCTGGTATACCGCCCTCCCTCTCACCGGATACGCAACTTTGTTTACAGGCGGGTTGCTTCTTTTTTGGGATCCCAGATGGCCGTTATTCGTCGTGGCCGCGGCCGCGCTCGGGTTGTTGTTCAACGGAATTCACAATGCCTGGGACAGCGTCACATACATCGCAATCAACCACAACCGGCATAAGAGAGAGAAATGAAGAATGCAGGCAAGCGCGGTCCGAACAAACCGCAAACGGTGGATGAATACATAGCTGCTGTCCCTGAGCCGGCGCGTACCACGCTGAACAAAGTGCGCACGGCCATCCGCTCGGTAGTGCCGAAGGAAACCAGCGAAGTGATCAGCTACGGCATTCCTGGTTTCCGCTACAAACGGATGCTGGTGTGGTATGCGGCGTTTGCCGATCACTGCAGCCTATTTCCGACAGCAGCGGTAATCGCTAGATTCAAGGACGAGCTCAAGGATTACCGGATATCCAAAGGCACAATTCAGTTTCCGGTAGACAAACCTCTTCCGGCTTCTCTCCTGAAGAGAATGGTCAAAATGCGTCTCGATAAGACTGCCGATTGATGTGTTTAGTACTTTCGCAGGACACCAATTACTCTGCCCTGAATCGCCAGATCCGCAGCGGGCACGATGATCGGTTTCATCTTTGAGTTCGAAGGCTGCAAGCGGATTTTATCGCCCTCGCGATAGATGCGCTTGAGGGTGGCGTCCGCGCCTTCGACCAGCGCGACGACAATGTCTCCGTTGTGGGCGACTTTGGTTTTTTCGACCAGAACATAATCGCCATCCAGGATGTGCTCGTCTTGCATGGACTCGCCGCGAACCTCGAGAACGAAAACATCCTTCGAGCGCGTGAAGTCGGCGAGAGAAATGGTTTCGGGACGCTCGATGGCTTCGATTGGCTGGCCGGCGGCAATGCGGCCCACGAGCGGCAGCACCATGCCGGTATTGATGGACATAGCTTGCTTCATCCGTCCCTTTGGCGGAAGTAGATCGATCGAGCGGCTACGATTGTAGTCGCGGCTGAGCAGGCCTTTTTTCTCCAGGTTCGAAATATGTTTGTGGACGGTCGCAAGAGAATTCAGCCCGAGGCCGTCGCCGATTTCCTGATAGGACGGCGTGTAGTTGTTGCGCTCGACGAACTCCGCGATGAAGTCGTACACCTCCCGCTGGCGCTTGGTGATTGCCATGGCAATATTGTAGGCGAAAAGAAGGCGAAGTCAAGAAGAACAGCTTCTAGCTACTAGCTTCTAGCAACCAGTTCCTGCCGCCCCCACGGCAAAATTTGATATGAAATTGGGCTGGTTGCGACCAAATGCCGGCAATTGGATCAAATGTCTAGAATGAACAGTCTGCTAAAAGCCGGCAGCTAGGAGCGAGTAGCTACTTATGGAAAAAATCAAGAAATCTGACCAGGAATGGCGCCAGGACCTGACGCCAGAGCAATATCACGTTATGCGGGAGGCGGGGACCGAGCCTGCTTTTACGGGTAAGTACTACAAGACGAAAGATCTGGGCACTTATGTCTGTGCGGCCTGTGGGCAGCCCCTGTTTGACTCCGAGACGAAGTACGAATCAGGTACAGGCTGGCCCAGCTTCTATAAGCCGGTCGAACAAGGTGCAGTGGAAGAGCACAGCGACACTACCTACGGCATGCGGCGAACCGAGGTACGGTGCGCGCGCTGCGAGGCGCACTTGGGTCACGTATTTCCTGATGGGCCGCGGCCGACTGGTATGCGCTACTGCATGAATTCGGCATCGCTGGAGTTGAAGCCGGAAGAGAAGAAGTGATTAGTGGCTAGTGGTTAGTGGCTAGTTAAAACGGGTTTCCCAAATTGGGATGGATTTGGAAATTTCTTTTACTTTGGTTACGTAATGAGGATTTCTGGGTGCATACTTGAGAGCCGACGAGGATCTCTGGTATGGCCCTTCGCTCCTATCAAGAGCTAGTTGCCTGGAAGAAGAGCATGGCGCTGGTGTCGGACACTTATCGCTGCACACAAGGCCTTCCGAAAGAAGAAATCTATGGACTAACGAGTCAGATTCGGAGAGCCGCAGTTTCAGTTCCAAGTAACATTGCTGAAGGGCAGGGGCGACTCACGAGGGTAGAATTCAAGCAGTTCTTGGGTCACGCGAGGGGCTCAGTCTTTGAACTGGAAACCCAAGTCTCGATTGCACGAGACCTGGGGTTTCTAGATGAGAGGGCGACGAAAAACCTTCTTGAACGCATTCGCGAGGTCGGGTGCATTCTTAGCGGTATGTTGACCTCACTCGAAGTTGTCCGAACTAGCCACTAACCACTAGCAACTAGCAACTAGTTGCTTTTGCCCGCCGCTGCCGCGAACGACTTCGGAGCTTCCTTCTCGTGTTTCTGCTCAGCCCCAGGATTCAACTGCACGCTGCCGCGGAGCATGGCGCCATCTTCCACGCTGATGCGCGCGCTGACCACGTCGCCGTTGAGTGTGCCTTCGCTGCGGATGTCCACGCGGTCGCTGCACTCGACGTTGCCGGTGACCTTGCCCATGATCACAACTTCGCGCGCGGAGATATTCGCCTGCACCACGCCGTTGCGGCCGACGGTCACACGATGATCTTTGAACGTGAGCGTGCCTTCGATCTTGCCGTCAACGTAGAGCGACTCGCTGCCGCTGACTTCGCCTTTGATCACCAGCGTGCGGCCAATCGTAGCCTGCTCGATGGGCGAGGTAACGGTCTTGACCGGCGCGGCTGGGTTGAGGGTTGAAGGTGTGAATTGCTGTTTGGGAGCGTTGTCGTTTGAGTGCAGCATCGGGAGCCTTCCTTTGTTAATGTCCGCGCGTTGCGGCGAAATGGGTGCGGTAACAGTGACTATGGCACAGAGTTACCAAAGTGCGGCAGGTTACGGGAGACGGTGTACGGGCGGGTGCGAGAAAAAGCCTTTAACCGCTAATATCGCAAAGAAATGTCGCAAAGGTCGCGAAGAACCGCAACAACGTCGCGAAGAACCGCGATAAAGTCGCGATGAGGTCTTCTTTGTGCACTTTGCGCGTCCTTGGCGTCCTTTGCGGTTAAAAGCTCTTGATCGCGAAGTCAGCCTCAGGCTCGATGTAGTTGTTCACGAGCCGCTTGATGCCGTCTTTGAGAAGAACAACATGGAAATTGATTAGTAGCCCGAGCAGCAAGTCGAGCAGACGCATGTGGGAGAGTAGCTGCGCTTCATGAACGGGATGTAGCTCTTCTTTGCATTTCAGTTCGACTGCCAAAATACGGTTTACCACCATATCGGCCCGAAAGCCGCAGTCGAGTTTCACATCTTCGTACCAACGTGGAACCGGCTTCTGTCGCTCGACTCGCATTCCCATTCGCTGGAGTTCGGGGGCTAGGCAAGCTTCGTACGCAGATTCCAGTAGCCCCGGACCAAGCTTACGATGAATCTTGATCGCCGCACCGATCACCTCCTTGGTTGGATCATGCATGTTGTCGAAATCATCGCCTTAGTTTGACGCCACTCAACACAAATATTGAGCTGATGTTCCAATTCGGGAAAGACTTTAACCGCAAAGATCGCAAAGAACCTGCCGCAAAGGTCGCAAAGGAAGACTTAATAAGTCCAGTTTTTCTTTGCGCCCTTTGCGAAACCTTCGCGAACTTTGCGGTTAAAGTTTTTACGTTGTTTCTAATTCCTGCCCGATCTGCTCCCACTCGGCGACACGCCGCTGCAGTTCAGCGCGGTCCTGCTCAAGTTCGCGGGATAGACGCGTCGTTTCTTCTGCGCTGACGAAGGTCTGCAGGGAAACTTCGCATTGCGCGATCGCCGATTCGAGGCTGGAAATTTCTCCTTCTAACTCCCGCGCACGATCTTGCATTTGTTTGCGCTTGATGGGGTTCAGGCGTTTGGCTGTTTTGTCACCATTCGAAGCCGCGGCCTGTTCGGCCGCTAGGCGGGTGGGGGCACCCGCCCCTACGTGGACGTTGCTGGGTTCTGATTTCGCGACCGAGGTTGAGATTTCTTCCTGAAGCTTCGCTGCGCCGCCTTGCTTGCGCCACAGGAAATCCTCGTAGTTGCCGGGATAGATTTCGACCCGTCCGCCTCCAATCTCGAAGACTCGCGTAGCTAGCTTATCTATGAAATAGCGGTCGTGAGAGACGAACACGACTGTACCGGTGTACTTGCTCAAGGCCTCAAGCAAGACGTCCTTGGCGCGGATATCGAGGTGATTCGTCGGTTCGTCCAGCAAAAGGAAGTTTGCTGGATGCAGCAGCATCCTTAACAGTGCATACCGATTGCGCTCGCCGCCCGAGAGCACGCCGATGCGCTTGAACACTTCGTCACCTGAGAAAAGAAAGCAGCCCAGAAGATTACGCAGATCAGTTTCGCGCGATGACGGCGATACTCGGCCGATGTCATCAATTATGCGTGCGTCCTGGTCCAGCTCTTTGTATTGGTCCTGCGCGAAATAATCGGATTGCACGTTGTATCCAAGCTTGTATTCACCGGCTGTCAGCGGCTCGATTCCAGCCAGCAATTTGATGAGCGTGGATTTGCCGGCCCCATTCACCCCGACCAGCGCGATGCGATCGCCTTTCTCGATCATGAAGCTGACATCGCGGAAGACTTCGTGGGTGGTCCCGACTTGTGTGGCTCGGACACTCTTGTCCGACTCGACGGCATCCATAATCGCAGCCTTAAAGGTGGCAGATCCCGCTCGGACAAGAGTGTCCCAGCCACACGGCTTGTGGTAGCTCTTCGCCACTCCCCCAAACTCGGCCACAATCCTGCCGCTCGGCTTCGGCTGGGGAAACGAAAAATGGATCGTCTTCTCCTCTTCCGGTATTTCGATACGCTCCATTTTTTCGAGTTCTTTGATCCGGCTCTGGACTTGCTTCGCTTTAGTGGCCTGATAACGGAACCGATTGATGAAGACTTCCAATTGCTCGATTCGTTCTCGCTGGTTCTTAGAGGCTGCTTCAAGTTGTTCCTGGCGCTGGGTTTTCTGCCCCAGATATTTCTCGTAGTTGCCACTGTAGGTCCAGATCTTTTTGTTCCAGATCTCGACGATGCGATTGACCGTAACGTCGAGGAAATAGCGGTCATGTGAGATCAGTACAAATGCAAAAGGATAATGCGACAAATATTCTTCCAGCCAATTGCGCGACTCGAGATCAAGGTGATTCGTCGGCTCGTCGAGCAACAGCAGGTTAGGTTTTTGCAGCAACAGCTTTGCCAGCGCAATACGCATCTGCCACCCGCCGGAGAATTCCTCTGTCTGCCGATGCCAGTCTTCGGGACGAAAGCCCAACCCGGCCAATACCGTTCCAACCTGCGCTTCTATGGCATACCCGTCATGCACACGGAATTCGTGCTCGATCTGGTGATAACGGTCGGCGATCTGTTCGTATTCAGCCGAGGTGTGGTCAACGTCGGCCATGCGCGACATCAGCTGCTCGAGTTCTTTCTCCATGCCCTGCAGGCGCGAGAACACCGACATGCATTCGGCGAAAACGGTGCGACCAGAGAGGGCGAGCCCATCTTGAGGGAGATAGCCAATGTCGATTCCTTTTGCGACGATCGCAGTTCCATAGTCGAGAGTTTCGATTCCGGAGAGAATTTTCAGAAAAGTGGTCTTACCCGTGCCATTCGCGCCGACGAGGCCAACGCGGTCCTGAGCAGTGATCAGGAGATCAGCGCCATCAAACAGAGGTTTGTGGCCGTATCGTTTTCCGGCAGAGTTGAGCTGGATCATGAAAGAGTCGCTAGTCGTGCGTCGTTCGTCGTTGGCCAGAAAGCGAATCGGGTGGCACGTTCGCACGCAACACGGTCTCTTTTATCTTCTCATGGAGAGTGAGCAGCTCGTCCGCGCATGGTTCAATGCGTGAGCTTCGTGTCGGGGCATGGCTTCAGCCGTGCCGGGAGATGCGGGAAAAGCGGCTTTAGCCGCCGAGAAAGTTTGCGATGTGCCTCTGGGCCCAGCGGCTAAAGCCACTCTTCAGCAACCGAGTCGGCACGGCTGAAGCCATGCCCTGACAAGAGGCTTTCAACGTGCTACAGCTTTACGGTTTTTGCGCTTCGCGCCGAATCGTAAATCGCCTGGATGATCGTCAAATCCCGCAGGCCTTCCTCTCCCGGCGTGAGCGGCTGCTTGTCCTGCATCACGCAGTCGGACATGTGGTCCATCTCGGCAGCGAAATGGTCCACTTCGGGCAGGTCTTTCTGTTCAATCGTATTGCCGCGCTCAATCCACATGCGCAGACCGCTGTACCAGGTGGCAGGATCCATACAGAGTCGGGCTTCGGTGCCCATCACACGATAGTGGCTCTGATGAAAATATCCGTAGCTCGATGTGCAGTTGGCGAGGATGCCGCTCGGGAAACGCAACTGGAAAGTGACGTGTTCTTCGACTTCCTTGAACCGAGGGTCACCCGGGGTGCTGTAGATCATGGCATTCACTTCGTTCGGTTCCTGTCCGGTGAGATAGCGTGCGGCGTTCAATGCGTAGATCCCGATGTCCATCATCGAGCCGCCGCCGGCGAGTTGTTTGTTCAGGCGCCATTGCGTCGGATCGCCCGCCTTAAAGCCTGTGTCGGCGAGAATCATCTGCGTAGGTCCTAAGTCGCCAGATTGTGCGATGCGAATCGCCTCGCGATTGTAAGGTTCGTATCGGCACCGATAGGCGATCATCAGCTTGCGATCGGCCTTTTTGCCAGCATCGACCATGTGCTGGCATTCGGCGGGCGTGTTCGCCATGGGCTTTTCGCAGAGCACGTGCTTTCCTGCCTGAAGGCCGCGAATGGTGTATTCGGCGTGCATGCCATTGGGAAGCACGATGTAGATGACGTCAACCCCGGGATTGTCTTTGATCGAGTCGTAGTTCTGGTAGTTGTAGATGTTCTTTGGGTTAACCCCGTAGCGCAGCGCGAGTTTGTTGGCTTTATCAGGATGGCCGCTGACAAACGCCACGACCTTTGATTTCTCGCATTTGGCGAACGCGGGCAAGATTTCATAGATCGAAAGGCTTCCCAGGCCAACAATTGCCCAGCCAAGCTTGTTGCCGGGAGGATCGGGAACGTGCAGCTGGGCGGAGGCAGGCTTTAGTAAGTTTTCGGCGACGCCACCTGCGATGAGCCCCTGGCCGGCTTTCTTCATGAAACCGCGGCGAGTGAGTTCGGTGACAAAGTTCGACATGTTGAACCTCCTAGATAATGTCAAAACCCTGATCAGAGGTCCCACTTCTCGAAAACCCGTCGAGAAGTGGGCACCTGTCGGCTAGGGTTCATTTCGAGCTGCGCTGTTTGTGAATCTCATCAAACCGCTTCTTCAGATACTCCTCATATTCCTGTTTTAGCTTCGGGTCGCTCGGGGAACCGTAGATTTCCGATGACTTGTACTTGCCTTCTGCAAACTTCTTCTTCGTCCATTCGTCGTGAATGTGAGTTTCATCGGCTTTGTCTAGAACTTCTTGCACGAATTGAGGAGGAACGAAATAGACGCCTTCGCGGTCGCCTACGACGAGATCGCCCGGCATTACAGTCACGTTTCCAATGCGAATCGGAACATTGATTCCCGTCAGCATGACATTGCCAATCGGCGTGGGATCAACCGAGCGGAAATACGCGGGCATATCGATTTCTGAAATCCCGTTGAGATCGCGAACGCTGCCCTCCACGACCAGCCCGCCGCCGCGCGTGGCCTGGTTTACATAGAAAAAAAGATTGTCACCCACGATGGTGCCGCCGACTTTCTTGCCGAAAAGATCCACCACCAACACATCGCCCGGCTGAAGCATGTCAATGGCGGTCTGATTGAACAGACGTTTGCCAAGGGACTGCTTGGCTTTGGCTTGGGCGACCTTGTCCACGTCCTCACGGACAGGCATGAACTGTACGGTGAAGGCGCGGCCCACCATCATCTTGCCGGGATGCAGAACCTGGAAACCATCCGCATACTGGTTGTTGTAGCCCTTCTCCTGCAGGACTGCCCAGACTTCCTCGGAAGAAAGATCGCGAGCGCGCTCGATCAGATCGCCCGGGATTTTCGGACGCCCATCCGGCAGCCGATCGAACGGATTTTGGGCGGTGTAGTCAATCAGGTCCTGCTTCGGAAAAGAGATGAGCTGTGCCGAGACATGCGGCAGGGCAAGCAGAAGGCACGCGCAGAGGAACCCGGCGGAATGGAACTTGCGACCTATCTTCACGTGGTGGCTCCCGGTGAATCGCGTTCCCGAAATTCTCAAATCGAAAGCGATTTGTCAAACGGCAAGTTGCATGACGAGGTAGAATCCTTAACTTGCTCACCGGATGAGTCCCTTCCGCAATCACGTGCGCTGGCTGCTGATCGCATGGATGTTTGTTATCAGCGCGGTGGCATATCTCGATCGAGTGAACCTTTCGGTTGCGGGCACCTCTATTGAACGAGAATTCGGACTCGACCATGTTCACCTGGGATGGGTGCTCAGCGCATTTGTGTTCGGGTATGCCGTATTTCAGGCGCCAGGTGGACGCTTGGCCGATCGCTTTGGCCCACGAAAGATTCTTGCTGCGGGGACCATTTGGTGGGCGGTATTCACGTCACTCACAGCGTTGGTTTCGGCAAGAATTGCTGGTGCTCTGCTCGTTTTAATTGCAGTTCGCTTTCTGCTGGGTATCGGCGAGGCTGTCGTTTATCCGGCAGGCAATCGGCTGGTCGCCAGTTGGATTCCTTCGCAGGAACGGGGCATCGCCAATGGAGTGATTTTTGCTGGCGTGGGTGCAGGTGCAGGCATTACATCGCCGCTGATCACATATATTTTGCTGCACTACGGCTGGCGATGGTCATTCTGGGTGAGCGCACTCATCGGGTTGGCTGCCGGTGTCGTGTGGTTCGTGATCGCGCGAGACAAGCCTGAAGAGCATCCGATGGTAGTGCCGGAAGAAGCGGCGCACATTCGCTTGGGGCTTCCCGCGGCAGCGCCTCAGCGCCCACTTCCATGGCGAAGCATTTTCGCGAGCAAGGACGTGGCTGCCGTCACATTCAGTTATTTCTGCTATGGATACGTTGCGTACATTTTCTTTGCGTGGTTTTTTATCTACTTGAATGCAGTGCGTGGGCTGAACCTCAAGACCAGTTCCTATTACTCCATGCTCCCATTTCTTGCCATGGCTGTTGGTTCGACGCTGGGTGGATGGATCAGCGATGTAATCACCAAAACGCTCGGGAAGCGCGCCGGACGCTGCGGAGTGGCATGCGTGAGCATGTGTTTGTGCGCGATTTTTGTGGCCATAGGATCTTACGCACAAGATGCCCGCGTTGCCAGTACGGTGCTCGCTGGTGGTGCTGGGGCGTTGTACCTTTCTCAGAGTTCATTCTGGTCAGTCAGTTCGGACCTGGGCGGCGCTTCAGCGGGCTCCGTTTCTGGTGTGATGAACATGGGGAACCAGATTGCCGGAATCATCACAGCGTCGCTTACGCCGTGGATCGCCAAATATTTTCATTGGGAGACATCGTTTTTTGTAGCGGCTGGGCTTGCTGTGGTCGGTGCAATGCTGTGGCTGCGGGTTGATCCGAATGTGCAACTTGTGCCTCGGCAGGAGGTTGCATTAGCCGAGAAATAGAAACAACCACGAGTCAGAGGGACAGAAGAAAGAAATGAGGAGAGCAATGGCAAAAATTTTACGTGCTCAATCCGGTCGGCTCGTTTTGTTTTTGGCTGTGTTCGCGTTATTATCCCTAATTTTTTCAGTGTTTTTTTCGGCTGCAGCTCCTCGAGCTTTTTCACAAGGTGCATCAACTGGGGACGAGGCGTTGCTGGAAGGCTATCGTCACGTCGAAGTGGCATCGGTGTCGGACGCGATGGAAAAACTCTCGGGGCAGAAAATTTATCTCTCACACCACATGCGGCCGATCTTTACTTCCAAGTTTGCCGGTTTTGCGCTTACGGTGAAACTTAAGAAGGAAGAGAACAAAGATCCCAATGCACTCAGCGGGATGCTGGCGGCGATCGATTCCGGCGGGCCGAATTCGGTTTACGTGATGGTGGTCGACGACGGCGCTGACATCGCAGGCATGGGCGGATTGATGGGCACAGCAATGCAGGCCCGCAACTTTTCGGGCGCGGTAATTGATGGCGGGGTGCGAGATACGGCCTATCTGCAGAAGATCGGCTTCCCGGTGTTCGCGCTGGGAACGGTGCCCTCAACGTCTGTCGGGCATTATCGTTTTGCTGGAGCGAACCTTCCTGTCATCTGTGACGGTGTTCCCGTCAGCGCTGGAGACATTGTGGTCGCGGATTCCGATGGCGTGGTCATTGTTCCGCGCGGGAAAGCTGCAGATGTCCTTGCAACAGCGCAGGAGATGGATTTCAAGGAGCACTCAATGTATGCGTGGATCGAGAAGCTCAAATCGATCGAAGAAGCGGTGAAGAAATTCGGGCGGCTGTAGGGCAAAATTTTTTTGCGAACTTTGCGCCAGCTTCGCGAACTTTGCGGTTAAAAGCTCTGACCGCAAAGGGCGCAAAAAGAAATCCGCAAAGATCGCAAAGAAGAGCGAAGAGGAAACAAAGATGAGCAAACCAAATGGCTTCAATCGTCGCGACATGGTGAAGGCGTCGGCTCTGGCGGTTGGCGGGGGCCTGTTGCTGGACGAACCTCTCGCAGCCTATCCAAAAGCCGTCAATACCAATTCGAGTCCGTCGGCGCTAAAGATCACGGACATGCGGGTCGCCACCATTGTGAAACCCGGCCCTAGCCCGTGCCCGATTATCCGGCTCGATACGAACCAAGGCGTATATGGCCTCGGCGAGGTGCGCGATGGCGCGAGCGCGACCTATGCGCTGTTCTTGAAGAGCCGAATCGTCGGCGAGAATCCGCTCCAACTCGATAAGATTTTCCGCAAGATCAAACAATTCGGCGGACATGCACGGCAGGGTGGCGGTGTGTGTGCGGTAGAGATGGCGCTTTGGGACATCGCAGGCAAGGTTTACAACGCGCCCGTGTATGCGATGGTCGGTGGCGGAAAATTTCGCGACAAGATCCGCATTTACGCCGACACAACGGAATCGAAAGATCCAAAAGTTTACGCGCAACGCATGAAGGAACGAAAAGAAGTCATGGGCCTAACCTGGCTCAAGATGGACTTGGGAGTCGAAATGGTCTCGGACACTCCGGGAACATTGACCACTCCTTCCGATCTCAGCCAGTGGGAAGAGAATCAGCTCGAGCATCCGTTCATTGCGAACGAAGTGACCGACAAAGGTATCGCGATGCTCTCCGAGTACGTTGGCGCGGTGCGGGACGCCGTGGGGATGGAGATCCCTCTTTCTATGGACCACCTCGGGCATCTCGGCGTGAAGTCTATCATTCGGCTCGGAAAGGCTTACGAGAAATTCAGCCTTTCGTGGATTGAGGATGTAATTCCGTGGCAGTACACGGATTTGCTCAAGGAAATTTCTGATCAGAGTCCAACGCCGATTCTTACAGGAGAAGATATCTACCTGAAAGAACCGTTCAAGGTCCTTTGCGAGAAACACGCGGTCGGCAAGATTCATCCCGATCTGGCCACATCAGGCGGGATTCTTGAGACGCACAAGATTGGAGACATGGCTGAAGAATATGGTGTGCCGATGGCGATGCACTTCGCAGGTACTCCGGTCAGTTGCATGGCCAACGTGCATTGCTCGGCGGCAACAGAGAATTTTCTCGCGCTCGAAAATCATTCGTTGGATGTGCCCTGGTGGTCGTCCATGGTCCAGGAGTACACCAAGACACCGATTGTGAATCACGGGTGGATTGAAGTGCCAGATCGCCCTGGATTAGGCGTGACGTTGAATGACGATGTGGTGCGGCAGCATCTTGCGCCCGGCACAGGGTACTTCGAGCCAACGACCGAGTGGGACCACGAGAGATCGTGGGACCGGCTGTGGAGCTGAGTGCCGAAAGGGCCAAATTGAAGAAACTCAGCACGAAATGGCTGCACTGACAATCTCGAAAACGCGATCGACAAAACCCTGATCCAGCGGTGCGTGCCTCAGCAACAGGCGAAGGTAGAGCGGTCCGTAAAGTAGATCGAGCGCAGTATCGGGATCCAGATCGGGGCGAAGCTCACCTTTCTTAATAGCCTGCAGCAACAAAGCGCGTGCTTCCACTCTACGTGGCTCGACCCAGTGAGCCCGAAAAGCTTCCAGAATCTCGGGCTCCGACTGTCCAGCTCCAATGACCGTGGCCACAATTTGCCCGAGCGGGCTGTGAAAGATTACTGCCCAGCGCCGCATTTGCACGTGAATGGATTTGAGAACCGGACTAGCGGACGGAAAGCGCAGCTCTTCCCCGACGGTGGAAGCAAAGGCGGCAATTACCAATTTGGCTTTATTGGGCCACCAGCGATAAATCGTGGCTTTGCTCACGCCGGCGTGCGAGGCCACTGCTTCTATGCTGAGTTCGTTGAAGCCTGCGCGCTTAAGCAGAGCGAGGGTACTGCGAAGGACAGCTTTGCGCGCACGCTCACTGCGGGGCCGGCCAGGAGGGCGCCCCATAACCGGAGTCGCTGTCGCAATTCTCGCCATGTGCTGCTACAGTAGCAAAAATAAATCCGATACGCAGCGTATCGCATCTATCTTATTCTGGCGTGCGGAAGGCATGAAACTTTCCAGCTCTCACCTTGATGGCTAACTTCTAATGTGGATTGTTGCTTTAGCCCTGCGCCGGCCCTACACGTTCGTGGTCATGGCGCTACTGATCATGATCCTCACGCCGGTGGTCCTGCTGCGCACGCCGACCGATATTTTCCCCGACATTAATATTCCCGTTATTAGCGTGGTCTGGAACTACCAGGGGCTCTCGCCGAAGGACATGGCAGACAGAATTGTTGGCCAGACCGAACGCGGGCTCACAACTCTGGTGGACAACATTGAACACATCGAGTCGCAGTCCCTGAACGGGACGGCAGTAGTGAAGATTTACTTCCACCCGACTGCCAACATTCAGACCGCATTGGCGCAGGTGACCGCGATTTCACAAACCGCACTCCGCTTCCTGCCGCCCGGCGCTACGCCGCCTCTGATCATTCAATATTCAGCGTCCAGCGTGCCGATCCTGCAGGTCGGCATGAATAGCAAGACCGAACCGGAACAGACGCTTAACGACTACGCTTTGAACTTTGTCCGCACGCAGTTAATCACGGTTGAAGGTGCTGCGGTTCCTTATCCCTACGGCGGCAAGTTCCGGCTGGTGTCGGTTGATCTCGATACGGCAGCGCTACAAGCCACGCACTTGACGCCAGTTGACATCGTGAACGCCATCAGTGCTCAGAATTTGATCCTGCCCTCTGGAACTGCGAAGCTTGGTGAACTGGAACATCAGGTGGAGTTGAATGCCAGCCCGCAATCCATTGCAGAATTGAACGACCTGCCGGTCAAGACCGTCAACGGCACCACAATTTACCTTCGGGACGTTGCGCATGTTCGTGACGGATTTCAGCCGCAAACCAACATCGTGCATCAGGATGGCGTAAGGGGAACACTGTTGAGCGTGATGAAGAACGGTCATGCTTCAACCATCGATATCGTGAATAACATTCGGGCTTTGCTGCCGCAGGTTGCGCAGACTTTGCCTGAAGACGTGAAGTTGACACCGTTGTTCGATCAGTCCTTGTTTGTGCGGGCAGCGATTCAGGGCGTGCTCAAGGAAGCCCTGACAGCAGCTTGCCTGACCGCGGCGATGATCCTGCTCTTCTTAGGGAACTGGCGCAGCACGCTGATCATCGCTATTTCGATTCCGCTGTCAATTCTGACTTCGGTCATTCTTCTGAGCGCGCTTGGTGAGACCTTCAACATCATGACCTTGGGCGGTCTGGCGCTTGCCGTGGGAGTGCTGGTGGATGACGCGACTGTTGAACTGGAGAACATTGAGCGCAATCTGGGCATGAAAAAGGAGCTCAAACAAGCGATTCTTGATGGAGCGCAACAGATTGCTGTACCCGCGTTCGTATCGACGCTCTCGATCTGCATCGTGTTCGTGCCGATGTTCTTCCTGACCGGTGTGGCGCGGTATTTGTTCGTGCCACTGGCTGAGGCAGTCGTGTTCGCCATGTTGGCTTCCTATCTGCTCTCGCGAACTCTGGTACCAACCATGGTCATGTATCTCCTGAAAGGCCACGAAGAGGATTCGCATCGCGCGCCGAGAAGCTTCTTGGGAAAGCTGCAGAAGCGGTTCGATGAATGGTTCGGCCGCTTGCGTGAGTCTTATCGTGGAACCCTTGAGACGATCATGCATCATCGTGGAGGGTTCGTTACTGCCTTTCTGGCATTCTGCGCGCTATCGGGCGGCATCGTATTTTTCCTCGGTCGCGACTTCTTTCCACAAGTGGATGCAGGACAATTTCGCCTTCACGTTCGTGGGCGGGCTGGTCTGAGAATTGAGGAGACCGCGCGTTTGGTTGACCGGGTTGAGCAACAAATCAGGCAGGAGGTGCCGAAAGAGGATGTCAACACTATTCTCGACAACATTGGCCTTCCGTACAGCAGCATCAACCTTACATATAGCAACGCAGGCACGATCGGGACATCTGACGCGGAAATCCTGGTGTCCTTAAACCCAGGGCATCGTCCAACAGAAGAGTACGTGCGTCGTTTGCGCGACGAGTTACCGAGACAATTTCCAGGCGTTGAGTTCTTCTTTCAACCGGCGGACATCGTGAGTCAGATCCTCAATTTCGGCCAGCCATCGCCAATTGACGTTCAGCTCTCCGGCCAAGATTACGCTCAGAACTATGCCATCGCGCAGCAGATCGCGAACCGCATGCGTCATGTTCCGGGAGCCGTTGATGTTCACGTGCAGCAGTTGATGAGCGGTCCGGAGCTACAACTCGATGTAGATCGCGTGCGCGCGCAGCAGGTTGGACTGACTGAACGCGATGTTGCGCAGAACCTGCTGGTTTCCCTCAGTTCGAGTTTTCAGACCGCGCCGACATTCTGGGTGAATCCAAAGAACGGCGTCGAGTACAGTCTTGCAGTCCAATCTCCACAGTACCGCATCGATTCGCTCCAGGCCCTGATGAACACGCCGATTAATGGTGCTGGAGCTTCGAATCAGCAGGTGCTCGCGAATTTGGCCACTGCGACTCCCACAACCACTCCGGCAGTTGTGAGTCATTACAACATCGCGCCCACGGTTGACGTTTATGCCAGCGTTGACGGTCGTGATTTGGGTGGAGTCGTCGACGATACTTTCGACGTGGTGAAGTCGTTTGAAAAACGGTTGCCGCGCGGTACGCAAATGCACGTTCGCGGTCAAGTCGAGACCATGGAATCGTCGTACTTGGGTTTGGAGATAGGCCTGGTGATGTCCATTGTGCTGGTGTATCTGCTGATTGTGGTGAACTTTCAGTCCTGGCTTGATCCCTTCATCATTATTACCGCATTGCCGGGAGCGCTTGCGGGAATTCTCTGGATTCTGTTCTTGACCCGCACCACACTGAGCGTTCCGGCGCTGACTGGAGCGGTCATGTGCATGGGTGTCGCGACCGCGAACAGCATTCTTATGATTTCGTTCGCGCGCGAGCGCATGGCGGAAGGCAGTTCGGCCATTGAAGCCGCCGTGGCAGCCGGCTACACGCGCATGCGTCCGGTGATTATGACGGCACTCGCCATGATCATCGGCATGGCGCCGATGGCGCTTGGCTTCGGCGAGGGCGGCGAACAAAACGCTCCACTCGGCCGCGCGGTGATCGGCGGATTGACTGTGGCAACAGTGGCGACGTTGTTCTTTGTGCCCGTTGTATTTAGCATTTTTCATGGCTGGCGCATGAAGCGTGCCCGATAGTGAGAAGCGAGCCATGCTCATTGCGAGGCTTAGTTATGAATCATGAAACCGTTCTGGAACCGGAAAACGAGATAGCCCGGCAGCGGCCACCGAGACCGCACAAGCGCGCGCGATATCTTGCGCTCGCGATCGTGCTGGTGTTGATCGTGGCTGGTGTGGTGACTCTCTCCTCGAGACTGGGGGAGAAGCGCGCGCTTGCGAAAGAAACCGAAGAGCTGGCAATTCCGAACGTCATAGTGGTTCAACCCAAAGCCGAGGTTCCTCAGCAGGAACTGGTTTTACCTTCGACCTTGCAGGCTTTCACGGAATCCCCAATTTATGCGCGCACCAACGGCTATCTAGCGCACTGGTATAAGGATATTGGCAGCAAGGTGAAGAAAGGCGAAGTGCTGGCGGACATTGAAACTCCGGAAATAGACCAGGAGCTTGCCCAAGCCCGCGCTGCACATAGTCAGGCGGAGGCCCAGCTCGGACTGGCCAAGACGTCGGCTGAGCGCTGGGAAACCCTGCGCAAAATGGATGCCGTGGCGCAGCAGGAAGCTGACGAACGGACCAGCAACTACGCTCAGCTGCAGGCGGCGCTAGCATCAGCGACGGCCAACGTGCGCAGGCTGGAGCAGCTGGAATCGTTCAAGCACATCTATGCTCCGTTTTCGGGCACGGTCATTCGACGGAATACGGATGTGGGCGCGCTCATCAACGCGGGTAACAGCGGGACGAACCAGGAACTCTTCGTAATTGCACAGATCAGTCCCATTCGCGTCTATGTGGATGTCCCGGAGATTTACGCAGGGGCCGTGCGTACAGGAGTGGTGGCGCAGATCGAGCTGCCGTCCATGCCGGGGCAGCGATTCTCCGGCAAGGTAGCGCGAACGTCTGACGCGATTGATCCAGCAACCCGTACATTGCGCACCGAAATTGACGTTCCAAATAAGGATGGAAAACTCTATCCCGGTTCTTACGGCCAAGTGCATTTTGATGTGAAGGTCTCAACAGCGAAATTCTCGGTGCCCGTCAATGCCCTCCTGTTCCGTGCGGAAGGGACGCGCGCAGCTGTAGTGGGAGCTGATGGCAAGGTGCACCTTAAAGCAGTGGTGATCGGCCGCGATTACGGGACTGATGTCGAGATCCTCAGCGGACTCGATGCTTCCGACGCGCTCGTCCTGAACCCCAGTGATTCGCTCGAAGAAGGACAGCCGGTGCACGCGACCAAACAAGGCGACAAGTCATGAAGCAGATTGGATCGTGTAGCACAGCCGGCTCGGCTGTGCGCACTTCGGCCGGCCACGCACAGGCGAGCCGCCTGTGCCACATGGTTGTTGCAGTAATCCTATGCAGCATTCGGTTGTTCGCCGCCGATCCCAAATACACCAAGCCCGACGTTGCTACACCCCAGAATTGGCAATCGTCCATACCATGGCAGAGGGCGACTCCCCTCGACTCGCTTCCCAAGAACGCGTGGTGGAAGGTCTTCGGCGATGCCGAGCTCGATGAGTACGAAGATCGCGCCATGGCGAATAATCAGAGCCTGCGCGCGGCAACTGCGCGTCTGGCGGAGGCACGCGCGTTTGCCCGGGTCACCTCGGCCAGCCTCTACTCCGAGCTGGACGCCGGTTTTGGCGCGCAACGGCAGCGGCTCTCAGCGAATCGGCCCACGAATGGGGCGACCATCACTCCCAACGCTGTCACGCAAAACGTTTTCAACATCCCCTTCACCCTGAACTACGAAATCGATTTGTTCGGTCGTGTGCGATACGGCGTTCAAGCTGTAAACGCATCATTGCAGGCCTCGGCTGCCGATCTTGAAAACGTGCGACTGCTGGTCAGTTCCGAGTTGGCAGCCGATTATTTCCAGTTGCGCGAGTTGGACGCGGAAATCGGAGTCGTGCAGAAGTCGATCAACTTCCAGCAGAAGGGCCTTGATCTGGTCGAACGGCGTCATCAAGGAGGGGCGGTTTCCGGGCTCGATGTAGCTCAGCAGCAGACCGTCCTCGATTCCTCCATAACCCAGCTGGCATTGCTCCAGCAGCAGCGCGCGCAATTTCAGCATGCGGTGGCGGTACTGCAAGGTCTGGCAGCGCCCGAGTTTTCCGCTCCCGTACGTGCTTTGAATGCGCAGCCACCAGCTGTGCCGGTGGCTTTGCCTTCGGAGTTGCTGCAACGTCGTCCCGATATCGCCACTGCTGAGCGTCAGGTTGCTTCGGCCAACGCGCAAATCGGAGTCGCGAAAGCCGCATTTTATCCAAGCATATTCCTGGGCGGAGAAGCCGGATTTCAGAGTGCCGATATCGCCAAGCTTCTGAATGGGCCAAGCGCTCTATGGTCTTTGGGTCTCTCCGCTCTCGAGCCTGTGATGGCCGGCGGACGAAATCGTGCGCGTCTGGAGCAAGCGAGAGCGAGCTATGACGAGCAGGTAGCCGGTTATCGCGAAGCCGTACTTACCGCCTTTCAGCAGGTCGAGGATGCGCTGGCTGGACTCTCTGCCCTGAACGCCGCGTCTGAATCGCAACTGCGCGCCGTCGCCGACGCCGAACGCTCGCTGGACATATCCAACGCCCGTTACACCGGAGGCCTGGTCACTTATCTCGACGTAATCACCGCACAAGAGCAAATGCTCACGAACGAACGCCTGGCGACGCAGATCCAGGGGCAACGCCTGGTGACCTCGGTTCTGCTGATCAAGGCGCTCGGGGGCGGGTGGGACTCCGCCAGCATCGCTGCCGTCGGCGTCAAGCCCAGCCTGAAACAGGCAATCCAACAATAAAGAAAAAAGGCCCACTCGAATCAGGTGGGCCTTTTTGCCGATCGCGCTCAACACGAGGGGCTGGCGCCATCAGCCTTGGCGTCGCTTTTCACCAATGTGGTGAAAGTATGCCGCGGGAAGTGGTCTGCATCAATAACCGCTTGACGAGTTTTTTTGTTAGCCACTATGATTTCTCGCAATGAAGAAAGTCCCCTCCGGCCTGGTCCCTTTAGTGGCAGTTGACCGTCGCGCCCCCGCTCCAATTCATCGGCAAATCTATGACGGCTATAGGGCCGCGATCGCTGCGGGTAATTTGCGATCGGGCCAGCGGATCCCTTCCACGCGAGCCTTAGCCGAGGAGCTTGGAATCTCCCGCATCCCTGTTCTCAACGCCTATTCGCAGCTATTGTCGGAAGGATATTTCGAGAGCCGGATTGGCGCTGGCACTCTGGTCTCGCATTCGCTCCCGGACCAACTTCCGCAGAAATCAGTGCGAAGCCCTCGGCAGAATTTACAGCGCTCGGGCCCCCGGACGGTCTCGAGGCGATGTTCCGAAGTGCCGGGCGCGGCGCAAGTCGTCCCATGGTTGGGCGGGCGCTTCGGCGCGTTCAGCAACGGACATCCGGCTCTCAACGAGTTTCCCCATCAGACGTGATCAAGGCTGGTTGTGCGTCATAGCCGTCACAGTCATGCGAGCGCATTGCACTACGGCGATCCCATGGGCGTCCTGGAACTGAGGGAGGCGATTGCAACTTATCTGCGGACATCTCGCGGCGTCCACTGCGAAGCACATCAGATCATGATCGTGAGCGGATCGCAGCAGGCGCTGGATCTCTCGGCCCGTCTCGTGCTCGATCCCGAGAGCTGGATCTGGATGGAGGAGCCGGGTTATCGCTTCGCGCGCAACGTCCTGTCCTTGCACGGCTGCAAGATCGCTAGCATACCAGTTGATTACGAGGGCCTTTGACGTGGCCGCCGGAATGGAACTCTGCCGGTATGCGCGTGCCGCGCTGGTGACGCGCTCTCATCAGTACCCGCTTGGCGTTACCATGAGCGCTTCGCGGCGGCTGCAACTGCTCGAGTGGGCACAGAGACAGGGTGCATGGATCATCGAAGACGACTACGACAGCGAATACCGGTTCGACAGTATGCCGGTCGCTTCATTGCAGGGCCTCGACTCAAATTCGCGCGTCATTTACGTGGGTACGTTCAGTAAGGTGTTGTTCCCCTCGCTGCGATTGGGTTACCTCGTTATACCGCCGGACCTGATAGAGAGGTTTGTCGCAGTGAGGATCACGATGGATATCACTCCGTCGCGCATGAGTCAGTTGGTGCTTGCAGATTTTATGTTTTGCGGCGAGGGTTCGTGCTGGGCTTCGGCAGCAGCTCCTTAGGCGCGCTACTCTCCTGACTTCTGCGCTGGTTCAATGGGTGCTCGCGACCGTAGCTCCCACACCCAACATTGTTGCTAGACTCGTCTCCGGCGAAAGGGTGATGGTGATGCGCTTCAGCGAATTGTTATCTTGTGCCAGAAACGACAACGTGCCGTCAGGCCCGAAATCCAGCCAGCGCGGTACGCTGGATAAGGAATTCCCCGCAGCATAAAAATCCGCTAGCGGCTTTCCATCAACGAAAAGCCGGAGCGGCCGATCGCCATACTGGTGAATCCAGAACAGATGTTTGCTGTCCGGAGAAAACGTCAAGTCGGTATTAACGCCTTCCGAGCTGATCTGGACATACTTGCCGTCGAGAAAGACACCCCTCTGATAATCGCCGGTCGGGGTGGGCGGGACTGCGAAGTGGGCTACGTGCTTGCTATCGGCGCTAAAGGTGTATTTCAATGCCGAAGGATTCTGCATATCGATGATGTCGCCACTAAGAGAAGACTGTGGCTGCGGCGCTCCATCAATCACTAGGCGGCCGCCGAGACCCTCAACTGCGAAATAGGCATAGTGGACGCCATCGGGAGTAAAACTGAAATTGCTTCCACCTCGAGCATTGAGGGCCGTAATTTTTCTATCTAGCAAGACACCCGGATTCCCATTGACCCTCATGAAAGCCGCAACGCGATTTCCAACTGGCGCGAAAATTGGTTCATATGCTGTCAACTCCCCGCCGAACTCCTGCTCTCCGACAACAACGAAACTTTTGCCATTAACATAGGCCGTATAAACGAGGGTTGAGGAATCGGGAGTGAAGGCAAGCTTGTCAACCGAGACATACTCCTGCTCGCGCTTGCCGTCGGTAATGACGTAATGATGACTGTTTAGGTCTCCAAAGACAGCGGCATAGTGTTTGCCGTCAGCACTGAAAATGACCTTGTCAATCATCCCGCGTTCGACTGTGTCACTTCCCGGGACCTTTTTGCCGTTGACCACCAGGAATGAGAATGGATGGAAGTTGGTTCCGCCAGTCACGGCAACCACTACCATATCCCCCACTGGCGGTATGTAAACCCTGAAGCCGAACGCCTTCGCTATGGGCTTGCCATCAAACAGCAACTCCGCGCCGTTCGGCGGAACCCTTCTTTGCGTGTACAGATGTTTGCTGTCGCTGGTCCATTGCGCGCCTCCGGCGACATACGGCATAACCTTTCCGTCAACGGCGAACTCGTAACGGTCCTGGTCGCGGGGCGGGCTGATGGTCAGGGTGTATGCAAAGTGCTCACCGTCTGGGCTGATTGCGATTGAGTCTTTGTCCACGCTGCCCAGTGGGCTCGGCTTTCCATCAAACACGAAGCGCATGAAGCTCTTCCCGCGCTCGGTACCAAGGTTGACCCAACTCTTGTAGTAAATGTGCTTGCTGTTCGCGGTGAACCCAAGATCGCAGTTGTTCGCGTCATAGTGGCCATCAACCGTGTCCGAGCTGCGAGTGAGTTCCTTGCCGTCGACTACCACAACCAGTTGATTGCCGGCACGCGCGCAGTAAGCGTAACGATTCCCGTCGGGGCTGAATGCAACGCTGTAGGGGCCGTTCTGCGGCAGAATCTCGTCGAACTTCGGCCCTTCAACGCCGTCGTACCAAACCACGGCGCGGCTGCCGTCAGTTTCAATCGTCGCGACGTGGACGCCGTGCGGGCCGACTTCGAACTTGGCGCGGTCCTGCACTGGCGCCAAAATCTTCTCTTCAATTTTGGTTCCGGCTGGAGGCTTGAACGGGCCAGAGTCATTTACTGGCGCAGAACCGGACGATTGTTGACCGGGCTTCGGCGGCTTTTGACCAGGCTGCTGTTGCGGCTGTTGGGGCTGTTGTTGTCCCTGCTGCTGGCCCTGCTGCTGGCCCTGCTGAGCTGCTTGTTTGATCTTGTCCCAAACGCTCGGTTTCTTTGTCTGAGCGGTGACGGTGAGGCAAAGGCCAACTACCGAGAAGAAGACGAACGACAACACAATATGTGCATTGAAGCGGCGCATGAATCCCCCAATCGCGGACGGCTTGTGGCGCAAATCGTAGCCGGCCAAAAATTGTTTGCGATTGTACATTGGCATCCTCCAAATCGCACTGCAAATCACTGGCTAGAACGAAAGGCCCCTCCGAAGGGAAGGGCCAGTGCTCGTTTAATTCGGGTTCACCGTTGCATTGGCGGGTTTCGAAGTTTGCGGCTTGGCAGGTCTCGCCGGACTTGGCTTAACGGGAGTTGCAGGCTTTGCTGCGGCAACCCCTGCGCCTGAGGCGGTACTGTGGCCCATTGCTGCGGTCTGGCTAGCCGTCGTAGTTGCGTTTGTAGGCTTCACCGGCGATGTCTGGGCTGCATTAACGACTGGTTGCGCAGGTTTGCTCGCCAGGGGGTTCAATGGATTTGCGGAAGTGACCGGAACTGTCGCCGTCTTTTGCACGGCCGGCTGTAAGGGGTTCGCGGTCGTGTTTGCGGCGGCAGCATTCATAGGTACAGCTGCCGGCGTGGCGACAGCGGGCATGGCATTCGGATCGCATCCCGGAATGCTCGCCGCCTGTCCATTCTGAGCGTTTTTCTTTTTCTTGAACAACGATCCGATGCTGGAGATCGTGGTTGCCGCATTTGAAACTGTCGAAGCTACTTGGGTTCCCGCGTTTCCAGCCGTTGTGCACGGATTCGAAATGGCATTGCCAATCCCACCTTGCGCATACGATGAAGCTTGCCCGAATGCGGCGCCGGGAGAGAATCCTGGAGAAATTGATGCTGATCCATTTCTCAGCCCCTGGAAGTGGAGCGGAAACTCCTCGCCCAGCGTGTGCTGATTGCCTTCGAACGTGTTGATCTCGGCGATGCTGAGGTCGAGCGTATAGGTGAAGCCGACAACCTGCGGATATCCTTGCGGATAGAACTCAAACTGCGCGTCGCCCACTCCCCCCGGACGTACCACGAATTTGGGATCGAAAGTGGCCCCGTAGACCAGACCGAGGCCGCGATATGCATTCGGACCCCAGGGAACGAGGCGATTTCCCCGATCGTCGCTGGCGTTGCCAGATCCGTTTACGTATCCGAGCACGAGCTGCTGCGCGCTCTTATTCTGGAAGCGCACGCTTAGGTCCAGAATCTGACGCTTGGCGGCGTCGGTAGTGATGCGGAAGCCGGTAATGGTTGCGGCGAAATCATTGGTTTCATAGCAGAAGGCTGTGTTCCCGCAGATTTGCGGTGGAGCTGCCGGAGCTGGAGCAGCGGCAGCCTGCGGGTCGGGAGCACCCGGCTGAGCAGCTGGCGCCTGTGTGGTTCCTGGTATTTGTGCGGTTGCGATGTTGCTCAAGATGATCGCGAGAATCGTTACAGCGAACAACGCGAAGAGACTGTGTAGATTCGAATGGCGCATTTCATTCCTCCGATTTTCAGATTTTGTTTGCGGGCCGAGCCCGCACTCAATGACCTGGTTATGCAGCTGCCTGATTCGACCATTCTTGAATCTCCGTTTCGCTGGCCCGAGCGACGAGGAACTGTTTGGCTCCGATGGCTGCCAGATAGAGGCTGACCAACACTGACAGGTACGTGCCGAAGCCGAGCGAAATTGCGCTCATCATTTCCTGTTGGGCCTGACGTTGCATTTCGCCGAGCGGACCGTCGAGAGTTCCACCCATGGCGCTGTGAATGTTGCTCCGCACCAGGATTCCGACTGCGATCATGAAGGCCAGGGGCAACACTCCGGCTAGTGCCGCGCGCTTGTCCTTCC